>VFQS010004389.1_pt1 | contig 10240 bp, 7 predicted proteins | sample 3512361 | NCBI WGS metagenome assembly VFQS01 (sample SAMN10412375, study PRJNA504923) | tailings metagenome | isolation source: Relicate 1 Philex TSF3 active mining | place: Philippines | reverse complement strand
CCGGGCTTCTCCCTCTAGGGCGGGCAGTGCCAGTTCAGGCGAGCGCTCAGCCGCACCGCGTCCGTGATGGCAGGTCCCTCACGCGCCGGGCGTTCCTGGGCGCGGCCATCGCCGCTGCTGGGACGGTGGCGGCGTCCGGATCGGCAGCAGCGCTCATCGCGGGCCGACGCGTGCCGCGACCCATGGCCGCTCTCGTCACGGGATGGGACCGGGATCCGTGGTCGCGCGGCGCCTACTCCGCGCTGGCGCCGGGGGTGCGTCCGATCGTGCGTGCGCATCTCGCCGAAGCGCTCCTCGGCGGCCGCATCGCACTCGCCGGTGAGTACACCAGCGTGGCCGCACCGGCGACGACGACGGGAGCCGAGGCATCCGGCCGCCGAGCTGCGAACATGCTGCTGGACCGGATGCCGATGACCCGTGCCATCGTCGTCGGGGCGGGCATCGCCGGCGCATCGGCGGCGCGCGCCCTGTCCGACGGCGGCGTCGAGGTCGTCGTCCTCGAGGCTCGCGACCGCGTGGGAGGCCGAATCCACTCGGACACCACGTGGGGTGTGCCAGTCGAGATGGGCGCTGCCTGGATCCACGGCACAGCAGGCAATCCGGTGGCCCGCCTCGCCCGGACCGATGGGCTTCGCCTGGTGCCGACTGACTACTCCGACTCCCAGGTGCGCGACACCGTGACCGGCCGCCCCTCGCCGGCAGGTGCTGCGGTGCAGGACCACGTCGCATCCTGGTCGGCGCGCATCGAGCGAGCCGACGGACCTGCACGCGAGTCCGTCGCGCAGGCGCTGAAGGCTCTCGGCTTGCGAGCGGATCGACTCGGGACCTGGGCAGCGCAGGTCGAGATCACCCAGGAGTATGGACTCGACCCCTCTGCGCTCGGGGTGCGGGCGCTGCAGGAGGGCGCCGATCAGCGCGGAGGGGATGCACTGGTCGCCGGTGGCTATTCCAGGATCGTGACCGCTCTCCTGGACGGGTCGGACGTGCGCATAGCGACTCCTGTTGCGGCGGTCCGGACGTCGGGTCGGACGGTCACGGCGACGCTGGCCGATGGCAGCTCGATCGCCGCCGATGCGGCGATCGTGGCCGTCCCCGTTCCGCTGCTGCAGGACGGCAGCATCACTGTCGATCCGATGCCGGATGCCGTCCGGCGGTCCATCAACGCCCTGCGCACCGGGGATCTGGAGAAGGTGGTCCTGCGTTACGACGAGCCGTGGTGGGACGAAGTGAGCGTCATCGGTGTCATCGGCGGCGGAGTGGCGGGTGCGCCGACGGGGTCGCTGGCGGCATTGCGCTGGACGGAGTTCTATCCGCTCACCGAGGTGCTCGGATTCCCTTCCCTGGTCGGCTTCAGCGGCGGGGCGGCGGCGAGGGCGCGTCCGCTCGAGGCCCCGGCGATCGTCGGCGAGGCGATCGCAGTGCTCGACACCGCCTTCGGGAGCTCGTGAACTGCCGCATGATGGTGGCCGTCGGGCTGCCGGCGCAGGGCGATGAGATCCACGCGCCTTCTCGTTCTGTCATGATGAGCGCATTCGGACTCTGGGGCCACGTGGAGAGGTGCGACCGGTGGAGATCGACGTCGACGGCGTGAGGCTGGTGCCCTATTTCCAGCGCTACATGTCCGTGACGAACCCGGACAGCGTGAAGGGCGAGCTCCTCTCGAGGCCCACGGGCGGCCAGGCTCCGCAGGACGTCTTCGCCACCCTCGGCCTCGAGGACCAGTTCCGGGTGCTGGAGTGGCAGTTGCAGCTGCAGCGGACGCTCCATGAGGACATGGGCGCCCACGTCTCGATCAACGTCCACAATCAGGTGGTCGAGGAGCCTGAGAGTCGACGCCGCTTCCTCGACCTCGTGTCCCGCGCACGTGTCCCTGCGACCTTCGAATTCACCGAGACCTATCCCATGCCGCCGGTCATGACGTCGAACCAGTTCCTGAATTCCCTGCGGATGCTCGGTCACACATCGGCACTTGACGACTTCGGGTCAGGCCTCAACGGGATGTCGCTGCTGACGGACTACGACTTCGACGTCATCAAGATCGATCGGTGCCTGATCCTCGACATCGGGCATCGGCCTGAGAAGCGCAAGACGCTGCGCCTGATGCTCGAGATGCTCGAGGTGCTCGGCAAGGACCACGTCGTCGAGGGCGTCGAGACGCAGGAGATGTTCCAGGCCCTCGAGGCGCTGGGATACCAGACGTTCCAGGGCTACTACTTCGATCGGCCTACTCCGGTGGCGGAGCTTCTGGCCGGCGGACCCTCGGTAGAGCGCGCATGACATCGTCCTTCCCCCGGCCGGATGACGACGAGGCGCGCCTGGACTTCCTCGAGCACCTCGCGATCCTCGACACGGCACCGGACGAGAACCTCGACCGCATCGTCAGCCTGTGTCGGGCGATCTTCGGCGTGCCAGTGGCCGTGGTGTCTCTTGTGGACGAGGAGCGCCAGTGGTTCAAGAGCATCCAGGGCCTGGATGTGTGCCAGACATCGAGGGAGGTCGCCTTCTGCAACTACACGATCCTCTCCGATGACGTCTTCGAGGTCGTCGATGCGACCCAGGACCCGCGCTTCGCGAGCAATGCGCTCGTCACGTCCGATCCCTTCCTGCGCTACTACGCGGGAGCCCCGCTGGTGTACGACGGCGTTCGACTCGGAGCACTCTGCCTCATCGACGTCGTGCCGCGCGCCGCTCTCACCCCCGAGCAGTGCGAGATCCTCAAGACGCTGGCTGCGATGGTCATCCGGGAGATCAGGGTCCAGCGACTGATGCGACGTGCTGTCGCCTCCCTCGCGAGTTCGGCGAGGATCGAGGAGTAGCGCCGTTGAAGGGCGAACGCCAACTAGGCTCGCTGTGGGGACGTTGGGTTTCGTCGCATCAGCGCCTCATGCGCACGATCGCCCTGCTCGCCCTTGTCGCGATCCTGGTCTACCTCGTCATCCGCCTTGCCTTGTCGTGGCAGGGCGCGAATCCGGTTTCCTTCGTGCTCCTGCTGATCGCCGAGCTGATGAGCCTGGCCGCGACCTGCCTGTACGTGTACGAGACCTGGCGGATCCCGGCTGTCGAGCACCCACCTCCGCTCGACTTCGTCACGGACATCGTGATCACGACCTACAACGAGCCGATCACCGTCCTCGAACCCACCGTCATCGGGAGTCTGCGCGTCAGGGGCATCCACGAGGTCTGGGTGCTGGACGACGGATGCCGGGAGGAGGTGAGGGAGTTCTGTGCCTCCATGGGCGTGCGCTACGTGGAGAGGAAGTCGAGTGCCCATGCCAAGGCAGGGAACATCAACAACGCGCTTCCGCTCATCGACTGTGAGCTCGTCCTCATCCTCGATGCCGATCACGTGCCGGCTCGATCCATCGTCGAGAGACTGAGCGGCTACTTCACGGATCCCGCGGTCGCCATCGTCCAGAGTCCCCATGATTTCCGCAACAGGGACTCGGCGCAGCACCGAACACCTGGGAGACACGAGCAGTCACTCTTCTTCAGGGTTCTGATGCCTGCGCGCGATCGGCACGATGCCTCGTTCTGGTGCGGTTCCTCCGCGCTGCTCCGGATGAGCGCCCTCAGGGAGATCGGCGGCGTCGCGACGGAGACGGTCTCGGAGGACCTGCACACGACCACGCGTCTTCAGCAGCACGGATACCAGGTGCGCTACCACAACGAGGTGCTTGCCACGGGTCTCGCTCCGCACACCATGGCGGACTTCCTGCTGCAGCGGTACCGATGGGCGCAGGGAACGCTGCAGGTGCTGATGTCTCCGGAGTCGCCACTCATCGGCCGGGGCTGGCGCCCCACCCAGCGGATCCACTATCTGAACAACCTCCTCTACTACCTCTTCCCCTTTCAGAGGCTCATCTACGCCCTCGTCCTGGTGCTGGTCCTCCTCCTGGCCTGGCTGCCGGTCGGCACAGCCTCGCTGCCCTTTCTCATCGCGCTTGCGGCGAGCATCGTGCTGAGCAACGTGGCCACTGTCGGACTCGCCCGAGGCATGCGGGATGTCGGTGAGGGAGCCTCGTACACGTGGATCACAGCGGAGACCCACATGCGAGCGGTCGTGATGACGCTGCTGGGACGTCGCACACCGTTCAAGGTGACGCCCAAGTCCGTCAACGCTCTCGAGTGGCGGGAGAAGCTCGCGCTGCTTCGGGTTCCGCTGATCGTGGTCGCCATCGTGCTGGTGGCGTGGCTCTTGCGCAGCGTCCAGCAGATGACGGGAGCCCTGCCGATGGGCGTCAGCCTGCCAGGAGACCTGGATCCGGTGGCCTATGCGGCGGTCACGGCCTTCGTGCTCCTCGAGGTCGTGACGGTGGCCCCCGCCGTCGTTCGCGAGATGCGTCGGACCCAGCGGCGGGCGCTCTGGCGCTTCGGCGTGGACCTGGCTGCGACGGCCGGAGGCGTCGATGTGCGCGTCCATGACATCAACGAGTCGGGCATCGCGGTCCTCGGCCCGAGCGACCTGGCCGCCGCGGGGGAGCGCGTCGCAGTCGTCGTCTCCCCGCCCGAGGGGAGCGACCTTCCGGCGGTGCACGGAGTGGTCACGGTGAGCAGGGTGATCCCGAGCGGCAGCCGTTCCATCGTCGGAGGCCCGGTCGCATGGGATTCCGATCGGGATCGGCGAGGAGTGATCGCGCTGTGCTACGCCGACCTCGCCAATGCCGAGGACTCGGTCACGAAGACGGCGTAGGGACCGCGCCCGGGATCGTGCAGGAGCCCCTTCAGCGTCGCAGCGACGAGACCGCAGGCAGGCGGGGCACCCCGCGGGCGGCGATGTCGACCCGGTTGTCCTCGACGTAGTCGCCTGCCGAGGACCACCAGGAGATGCGGGCCTCACGGGCGCTGCTGGAGTAGGAGGCCCCTCGCTCGGCACGCATGCCGAGGTACCGGATCTGGTAGACCGCTCCGTCGAGGGAGGTGGCAAGCGGATCGGCGGCGCCGGCGCCGCTGCTGACCACACGGGACGAGTCTCCGCCGAAGGCGAGATATCGCGCGGGCAGCAGTGCGAGGAGTTCCTGCTGGGGATCGAGTTCCGTGGCTCGTGCGCGGCAGCCGAATCTGGCACGGCGGTCCTCGGCGATCGTGCCGGGGGATGATGCGCCGATGCGGCGGGAGCAGACCTCGGTTGCCGACCAGTAGGTGACCCGGCGATCGGTCTGCTCGCGGGTGGCGGTCGGGGTGTGGACGATCACGCGGGACGGCTCCCACCCGTCGCCCTCGTACGGGTAGTAGCTCTCGCGTGCGATGAACGGCCCCGAGAGTCGGGCTGCAAGCCGAGCATCCATGGAGGCGACTCCCGGCATGGCGGCCCAGGTGGCGTCGCTCCCGAGCCAGGGCATGCGGGGCGGGACCGCCGTCGCGGCCGACAGCGGCACGGCCTTGGTCCTGTTCCCCCGGTCGATCCACAGGGCCTGACCATCGGCGGACAGTCGCAGCACGTCTGAAGGCCGTGACGTCGCGATGGATCCGATGGTCGTCATGGATGCGGTGTCGACGACGGCGATCGGACCGTACTCCTCCAGAGAGCCCGCCGTGATGTTGATGAAGGCCCGTGAGCCGTCGGGGGAGAGGACGGGGCACTGGGTGCGTGCGGCGATGACGTCCTCGGCGATGACCTCGAGGGTCACGGGGTCGAGGGCTGCGAAGGCCGCCTGCCCGAACTCACCGGACGTCATCGTGTAGACGCGATCCCCGGAGGGACTGAAGAGGGCACAGCTCACGACCGGTGCCGTTCCCTGCTGGGCGGCCATCAGGGTCACGGGGTCGAAGGACGTCATGCGCCCGTTGACGATGGTCACCACCCGGTCCCCTGACGGGCTGACGGCGACGGGCGCTCTGCCCCTGCCGATCTGCGTCGTGGCGATCGTTGCCAGTGTCGCGGAGTCGTAGGCGGTGAGGTCCCCCTCCCACCAGCGCGTCGCGTAGAAGCGGCTGCCGTCGGAGTTGAAGGCGACGTCGGTGAAGTTCGCAGGTGCGGAGGCGAGGACCTCTCCGGACTGAGGGTCGAGGAGCAGTGCTGTTGATGTTCCCAGCAGGAAGAGCCGGTCGCCCCGAGGGCTCATGACCAGCGTGCCGTGGACGCCAGTCTTGCGGTTGCTGATGATTCGTCCCGTGTCCGCATCGACAACGGTGATGTATCCGTTGTTCGCGCCCGCCTCGGCCACGCTGGCGATGACACGGGTGCCATCGACGGTATAGACGAGGGACACCGTGTTCCCTGCAAGGGTGTATGCCTTGGCCCGGTCAGCACCGGGCTCAACCGCATGGGCGGCGGCAGTCGACGACGCCATGAGCGCGACCAGCAGGGACACGGCGAGACCAGCGGCCCGCTTCATGGTCTCTCCCTTGTCAGCCGAATCGCAGCAGCGTACTGCGCGAAAGTCGGGGATCCGGCCGGGAAGATAGGCCGATGCGCTCCCACGTCACGGCGACCTTCGCTGTGGTGACTCCGGCAGCTCGCCGGATCCTCGTGGGCAACCTCATCTCGGCGATCGGCAGCGGGGTGACGCTGCCCTTCCTGATCATCTACCTCGGCCAGGTCAGGGGACTCGGAACAGCCACGGCGGGCTTCCTCATCGGGTACCTCGCGGTCGTCGCGGTTGTCTGCACGCCGGTCGTCGGGTCAGTCGTCGACCGATTCGGCCCACGGCCGGTGCTCATGACCGGCCTGGTCGTGACAGCCATCGGGGTGGGCTCCCTCGGGTTCGTCTCGACGATCCCGGCGGCACTGGTGGCACTCACGGTGCTGGGCATCGGCGACTCCACCCTGTGGGCGCCGCAGGCCGCCCTGTACGCCCGCGTGACACCGCGCGAGGACCGGCAGAAGCTCTTCGGCCTGCAGTTCATGTGCCTCAACCTCGGGCTCAGCATCGGCGGGGTGGCGGGTGCGCTCATCGCCGATGTCGCTGCCCCCGGAACCTTCGTGCTGCTGTATTTCGTCGATGCCGTCACCTTCCTCGTCTACCTCGGCATCCTGATCCCGATGCGCGGCGTGGGGGTGGGTCACACCGACGACACCGACGACACCGACGACACCGACGACACCGACGACACCGACGACACCGGGTCGGACCGGCGCCCGGGCGGGTATCGCGAGGTCTTCCGTGACCGCGCGGCGGTGCGCCTGGCGCTCGGGGCAGTGCTGCTCGTCACGTTCGGCTACGGCTCGCTCGAAGTCGGCCTCCCGGTCTACATCACCGAGGTGGCGGGCCTGGATCTGTCACTCGTCGCGGTGGCGTACGCCGTCAATGCCGGATCGATCGTCATCGGCCAGCTGTTCGTCCTGTCCTTGATCCAGGGCCGCTCGCGCAGCCTTCTGGCCGGACTCGTCGGGCTGCTGTGGGCGGTTTCGTGGCTGGCCATCGGCGCCTCTGCGATCGTCCCGATGTCGGTGGCGGCAATCGTCATCATCGTGGGGGTGCTGATCTTCGCGTTCGGGGAGACGATCTACTCGCCCGTGGCGCCTGCCATCACCAACGACCTCGCCCCCGAGCATCTGCGGGGCCGCTACAACGCCATGGTCAGCTGGACCTGGGCGGTGTCGGGTGTCGTGGGACCTGGTCTGGCCGGGGTGCTCCTCGGTGCCGGGCTGGTGTCGTTGTGGCTGCTGGTGGTGATCCTCGGGCTGGTTGCCGGTTCGGTGCTGCTCGCGAGCCTGCGCAGGTTCCTGACACCCGCGCAGGACGGCCGGGTCTAGTCGGACGAAGCGGGGGCCTCTGCCGGCAGGACGGTCAGATTGCGCACGGAGCGCGAGAGCAGCGCGCCCAGGATCGCCGCCGCCGATATCGCTGCCGCGATCAGGAACACGGTCGTCAGGCCGAGGAGCCCGACGAGCGGGCCCGCCAGTGCGACGCCCAGAGGGCCGAGCATCAGGGAGCCGAGGGCGTCGTACGAGCTCACCCGGGAGAGCGAGTCCCGAGGCACGCGTGACTGCACGGCCGTCACCCAGACCACGTAGAAGAGCTCGACCGCGATGCCGACGAGGAAGGCCCCGAGGGAGACGACGGCCAGGGGCATCTCCAGGGCGAGGGTCACCTGCCACACCGGGAGCGCAAGGGTCACCAGCATGCCCACGAGGAGCGGGCGGGTCAGGTGCAGGCGCACCGCGAGGACGCCGCCGAGCAGGAGACCTACGGCCTGCGCTGCGAGCACGACGGACCATCCCCGTGGGCCGCCGTAGACGTCGTCGGCGAGAACCGGACCGAGCACCTGCTCGGAGCCGTGCCAGGCCATGACGATGAAGCTGAAGGCCACCACCACGACAACGACCCAGCGGTAGGAGATGAAGACCCCCCAGCCGCTGACGATGTCGGCGAGCATGGACTCGCCGGTGTGCCGTCTTCGCGACAGGTGGCGAAGCGACCACACGAGCAGGCCCGCGATGATGAAGCTCGCGGCATCGACGGCCAGTGCGACCCCCGAGCCGGCGAACGCGACGATCGCCCCACCGGTGCTCGCACCCAGGATGTAGCCGACGTTCTGTGCGATAGAGACGAGGGCATTGGCCGGCTGGAGTCGCTCTGCGGCGACGACGTCGGGTGTGAGCGCGGCGAAGGCTGGGTACCAGAGTCCGTTCAGCGCGCCCACTCCGAGAGCGAGGACGGCCAGGACCGGGACACTGGCCGTGTCCGTGATGAACAGGACCGCCTGCGTGAGGACCAAGGCGCTGATCATCATGTCGGCAGCCCCCACGAGCCGTGCAGCCCCGTAGCGATCGGCGAGCGCCCCGCCGAAGGGGAGTACGACGAGGACAGCGACTGCTGTCGCCGCAAGCACGATGCTGAGCGATGTGGGGGTGGCCCCGGGGATGGCAAGCACGCCGAAGGCGAGGGCTATCGGCTGCATGCCGTTCCCGACATTGCTGATGAAGCGGGAGGCGAAGAATCGACGGAAGTACGGGTCCGCGACCAGTTCCCGGGTGGCGGACTGCATCAGGTCGCAGCTGCGGGTGCTGCGGTGAGCGGGAAGTGGCAGGCGACCTCGTGGCCTCCACCCAGGTCGCGCAGGAGCGGCTTCTCGGTGCGGCAGCGATCCTGGGCGATATGGCACCTCGTGTGGAAGGTGCACCCCGAGGGAGGTTCGAGCGGGCTCGGGGGGTCACCGCGCAGCACGATGCGCTGCCGATTCGTCTGTGCGACGGGATCCGGCACGGGGATGGCCGACATGAGGGCGAACGTGTACGGGTGCAGCGGATGGGCGTAGAGGTCCTCGCGGGCGGCCACTTCGACTATGGCCCCGAGGTACATCACGGCGACGCGCTGAGCGATGTGGCGCACGACGGCGAGGTCATGCGCGATGAACAGGTATGACAGCTGGAAGTCGTCCTGCAGCGTGGTCAGCAGGTTGAGGATCTGCGCCTGGATCGAGACGTCGAGGGCGGAGACCGGCTCGTCGCAGACGATGAGCCGCGGGTGCAGGGCTATCGCGCGCGCGATCCCGATGCGCTGGCGCTGGCCACCGGAGAACTCGTTCGGATAGCGGTTCACGTGCTCGGGGTTGAGGCCGACACGGTCCATGAGGTCCTGCACCGCGGCGCGAATGCCGCCGGGAGGATCCACCTTCTGGATCCGGAAGGGGGCCGCGATGATCGAGCCGACGGTCTGGCGCGGGTTCAGCGCGTTGAACGGGTCCTGGAAGATCATCTGGGCCTCGCGCCGCATCGGCCGCAGCTGACGTCGGCTGAGCGAGGTGATGTCGGTGCCTTCGATCTCGACCCGGCCTGACGTCACCGGCAGGAGCCGGAGGATGGCGCGCCCGGTCGTGGACTTGCCGCACCCGCTCTCGCCGACGAGCCCGAGGGTCTCGCCGGGGCCGATGCTGAGGCTGACGCCGTCGACTGCCTTGACCTGACCGATCGTCCGCGGGAACACCCCACGGCTCCGCACCGGGAAGTGCACCTTCAGGTCGGTCACCCGCACGATCTCGCTCATGCGTCACCTGCCGTGCCGTCGACCAGGTGGCAGCGAGCGGTGTGGCCGGGGCTGACCTCGTGCAGCGGGGGCTCTGACGTCCGGCACAGGTCATCGGCCACGCGCGAACGCTCTCGGCACCTGGGGTGGAACACGCATCCGGAGGGCAGTCGGATCAGGGAGGGGGGGTTGCCGGGAATCGGATCGAGGCGCTCCGTGCGATCCTCGTCCAGGCGTGGCACGGACGACAGCAGGCCCTGCGTGTAGGGCATCGAGCTGCGGTAGTACACGTCGTCAGTGGGCCCGTACTCGACAACGCGACCCCCGTACAT
>VFQS010004386.1_pt1 | contig 10244 bp, 4 predicted proteins | sample 3512361 | NCBI WGS metagenome assembly VFQS01 (sample SAMN10412375, study PRJNA504923) | tailings metagenome | isolation source: Relicate 1 Philex TSF3 active mining | place: Philippines | reverse complement strand
GAATTGCAACATCTAAATTTTTAAGGTTGTGTAATTGCGCTCCTTTGATTAAGATGTTTTTTTTAGGTTCTAAAGTAGAAAAATCAGGTTGTGTCATGATTGTTTTTATAAGATTCGCAAAGATAATTAATCTAATTTAAGTAATCGCCTAACTTGTGTTTTTCATTATTATAATACCAAAAAAAAAGAACTCATGAAATCGTTATAGTTTCATTTTTTTACTAAATTTAACTATACAACAACTATACAAAAATAAAAAACAACAGTTTTTTATTTTTTTAAGTAATTGATTTTCAATGATTTTTATTTTTTTGTAAATATTTCATAATTCCTTATTCAATTTGGCTGTTGTATAGTTTGTATATATTACTTGTGAATTGTTTAAAAAAAATATAGTTTAATTTTACAATTGTTATTATTTAACTAATTAAATTTAGATATTATGAAAAAAATTACTTTTTTATTAACATTAGTTGCTTCAACATTAGGTTTTAGTCAAAACCTAGTAACTAATGGAGATTTTCAAACAGGTACTGCTACTCCCTGGTATAACAATGCAGCTAATGTAGTAGATTTAGGAGGGGGTAACTTCGTTAATCAAGCTAATGTTGCTGTTGCGGGTAATCCATGGGATGTAAATTTAAGTCAAGATGTATTATTGGATAATGGTAAAACGTATACTTTTACTTTTGATGCCTTTACTGATTCTACAACAGGTTCAAGAACTATAGTAGCTGGATTAGGACAAAATAATGCTCCTTATTCTTCACTAACTTCTACACCAACTTTAACTTCTACACCTCAAACTTTTACTTACCAAATTACTATTAATTATGGTAATGCAGTTCCTGATAGAGTGATTTTTGATTTAGGAGCCGCTACAGGTTATGTTTTTATTGATAATGTATCTGTAGTAGAAGTAGTAAATACTTGTTCTAATGGAGTACAAGATGGTACAGAAACAGGTGTTGATTGTGGAGGAACATGTGCTCCTTGTTCTACTTCAGCTCCAACAACAAATGCACCAACTCCTTCACATTTACAAGCTAATGTCGTATCTGTTTTTAGTGACTCTTATACAAGCATTGCTACTAATATGAATCCAAACTGGGGACAAAGTGGTTCTGTGAATCCTAACTTTACAGTAACTACTGGTAATAATATTTTAGCTTACACTAACTTTAATTATCAAGGAACTGATGTAACTGCAACTAATTTATCAGCTATGGAATATTTACATGTTGATGTTTGGTCTGATGCAAATCCTGGAAGTACTATATTAAAAGTGAGTCCTATTAGTAATGCAGGTGGAGCTTCTGAATTTTTAGTTACAATAAATCATATTCAAGGACAATGGTATAGCGTTGATATTCCAAAATCAGCTTTTACAGGAATGACTTGGACAAATGTTTATCAAATGAAGTTTGCAGCGAACGGTCCAGGTAGTTCAGTTCCTGCTAATTTTTATTTTGATAATATTTATTTTTGGAAAACAGCAGTTGATCCAACAGCTGATGCAACACTTAGTGACCTTAAAGTTGATGGTACTACAATTTCAGGATTTGGATCTACTATTGAAAATTACAACTACGAGTTGTTAACAGGTACAACAGTTATACCTCAAATTACAAGTGTTACGACAACTAATTCTTCTGCTACTTATGTAATTACTCAAGCTACCGCATTACCTGGATCTGCTACTGTAGTGGTTACTTCTTCAAATGGGATTGTTATTAAAACTTACACTATTAATTTTGTATTAACTGGTCCATCTACAAATGCACCAACACCTCCAAACAGAGCAACTTCAGATGTAATTTCTTTATTTAGTGATGCTTATACCAATATTCCTGTAACAGAGTGGTCTACTTCGTGGGATGATTCAAATTTTCAAGATATTGTATTATCAGGTAACAATATCAAAAAAATTAATTTTGGTAATTTCTTAGGTGTTCAATTTGCAAATTATGTAGACGCTACTTCTATGACACATTTTCATATGGATTATTATGTTGAAGCAGGCGTTAATTTAGTTGGAAAAGTTTTAAATCCAAAATTCTCTAATCATGCAGCTCAAGCAGGTGAAACTTCTGCTTTATTATTAACACATTTACCAACAACTACAGGTTCATGGGTTTCTATAGATGTACCTTTAACTTCTTTTGGAGGAGCACAAAGTAGAGAAGCATTGTATCAATTTTTGATAACATCAAACTTAGGATCTGTTTATGTTGATAACATTTATTTACATAAAAATACAATTTTATCAAATGATAGTTTTAATGTAACTAAAGTAAAATTATATCCTAACCCAACATCTAATATTTTAAATATTGAAGTAGCAGCAAACGTTCAGAATGTTGTTATTTACAATGTTTTAGGTCAAGAAGTGATGAACAAACAAACGAACGGAACTTCTGTGAGTTTAGATGTATCTGGTTTAAATGCTGGAATTTATGTAGTTAAAACTACAATTGATGGTAATGAATCATCTACTAAATTTATTAAAGAATAATAATTAAAAATTATAAATAATTTTAAAGACTGTCAGTATTGACAGTCTTTTTTTTATTTCATTTTTTTTTAAAATTTTTATTACATATCTTTAGTTTCAAATTACATAAAAAATGCGATTATTAAAAAATATTACCAAGTTATTATTTTTGATTACTTCAATGCTTTGTGTGGGTCAACAATTGCCACCTATTGTTAAATATTCAAAAGATATTTACAACGCTGGAATTCAGAATTGGATGATATCGCAAGATCATAACCGATTTATGTATTTTGCTAATAACGAAGGATTATTAGAATTTAATGGCTCTAAATGGATATTAAATCCATCTCCAAACGAAACAATTATACGTTCGGTAAATTGTATTAATGACAGAATTTATACTGGTGCTTTTATGGAGTTTGGTTTTTGGAAAAGAGATCAAAAAGGACAACTTGTATATGAGTCGCTTAGTAATTCTATTAAAAATAAAATTAATGATGACGAACAATTTTGGGGGATTTTTCCATTTGATAATTGGATTCTTTTTCAATCGTTAGAAAAAATATATGCCTATAATACTAAGACAAATTCCTTTACAATAGTAAATCCAAATAGCACAATTTTAAAGGCTTTTAAAACTTCAAATGGAATTTTTTTCCAAACTTCAAATGGATTATATGAAATTGATCAAGGAAAAAGTAAATTGTTTTTAAATAATGATGTAATTAATCAAAATAAAGTAATTAATATTTTTGATACTACCGAAGGATTACTACTGGTTACTCAAAAACAAGGAATTTTTAGATATCAAAATGGCGCATTATCTAGATTTAATACTAATGTAGATGCTGAAATTCAACAAAGTAATATCTATAGTAGCCAAATATTATCAGATGAAAGCATTGCTTTAGGTTCTATTTCTAATGGAATTTTTATTATTTCAAAGGAAGGGAATTTAATTTATCATATTACTCAAAATTCGGGATTAAGTAATAATACCGCTTTATCTCTTTTTGAAGATATTGATAAGAATTTATGGATTGGATTAGATAACGGAATTAATTCAATCAACTTAAAATCTCCAATAAAAAGCTATATTGATAACACCGGAATTTTAGGAACAATATACACATCAGCAACCCATAATAATAAATTATACATAGGAACGAATCAAGGATTGTTTTGTAAAGACTTAAATTCGTCTTCTAAATTCGAATTTGTTCAAAATACAAAAGGACAGGTTTGGAATTTATTTTCGTATAAAAACACTCTTTTTTGTGGTCATGATTCTGGAACTTTTATTGTTAACGGAACTAATGCAAATTTAATTTACAGAGCTTCTGGAACTTGGAAATTTGTTCCAACATATTCTGGTAGTAATTTTATTTTACAAGGAAATTACAATGGAATATCTGTTTTAGAAAATAAAAATAATACGTGGGTTTTTAGAAATAAAATAAGTGGGTTTAATTATTCATCTAAACATTTTGAAATATTAAATTCCAAAGAAATTTATGTAAGCCATGAATACAAAGGGGTTTACCGCTTTACAATTGATAATAAACTAAAAGCCGCATCAAATATTTTCAAGTTTAAAAATCCAGTGAAAGGTAAAAATGCATCTTTAGCTAAGTATAATAATCAAATTTATTACGCTTCAAAAGAAGGTGTATTTAAAATGAATAACACAACAAAAGCTTTTGAAATAGACAAAACACTGAGTGCTATTTTTCAAAATGAGGAATACGTAACCGGGAAAATGATTGTTGATAAATCAAATAAATTATGGTTTTTTACAAAAAATTACATTCATTACTTTTCTTCTGGAAAATTATCATCTGAATTAAAGAAAAACAGTTTACCGATTCCGTCTTCATTGACGAATTTTATGCCAGGTTACGAAAATATACTTCAATTAAATGATGATAATTATTTGATAGGTACTACAGATGGATACTATGTATTAAAGAATAATGATTTTAAATTTAATAATTACAAAGTATCTATTTTTGGAATTACTAACCATATCGTAAATTCAAAATCTAATAATGTTATTATATCGGATGAAGGAAGTTTTGATTATGATGAAAATAATTTAGCTTTTTACTTTGCTGTTCCTGAATATGACAAATATATCAATGCTGAATATCAATATAAACTAGAAGGATTTACTGATGAATGGAGCGATTGGTCATTTAACTCACAAGTATTTTTTGAAAATCTACCCGCAGGAGATTATGTATTTAGTGTTCGTGCCAAAGTAGCTAATTCAATGACTGATAATATTGCTACATATAAATTTGAAATTAATAAACCTTGGTATGCAAATACAATTGCGGTTATTATCTATATTTTTCTTTTAATTGTAATGGCATTCTATATTCATAAATTTTATACCATTTATCACGAAAAAAGACATGAAAAAATTATAGCTGAAAATAACATTCTCCTTGAATTAAAAGAATTGGAGAATGAACAGCAAATCATGAAGATTAAAAACGAACAGCTAGTTCAAGATGTGGATAAGAAAAATAAAGAGTTGGCAGTTAGTAATATGAATTTGATTAAAAAAACAGAGTTACTAAACATTATTAAAGCCGATTTAAAAAACTCAACCGATAGTACAACAAATAGAAGTATTAAATCGGTTATTTCAACCATAAATAAAAATGTTAAAGAAGAAAATACTTGGAATATTTTTAAGGAAGCTTTTGATAGTGCTGATAATAATTTCTTAAAGAAAGTAAAAGAAAGTCATCCTTCATTAACTCCAAATGATTTACGTCTTTGCGCTTACTTACGATTGAATTTATCGTCTAAGGAAATTGCACCATTACTTAATATTTCGGTTAGAAGTATAGAAATAAAACGATATCGTTTGCGTAAAAAAATGAATCTTCCGCATGAAACCGGTCTAGTTGAGTATTTATTATCAATTTAAACATCATTCAGAGCGTAGTTTTTACCTATACATCACCTCAACATTATGTTCTTAGTTGGTAATTTAAGATTCGAATAAAATCTTTTTTTATTAACTAAATCAATGTTTTATTGGCTATTTATATCGTTTTCCCTGACTTTTTTACGATGTATGTTTTTTGTTGAGGTTAATTTTATTAAAAATGTAATATTTACTAGTTATTTTTATGAAATCATTAGTGAATACAATTTTTATAGAATATTAATTTTTTAAATCCATACAACAAATGAGAAAAATTATTTTGTCATTAATTTTTTGTTACTCCTTTACTATTTATGCTCAAACTGAGAAAGTAGTTATCGAAAGTAACGATTCTGGTATGAAACTTAAAGTCGGTGGTAAAGATTTTATGGTCAACGGAATGAACTGGGATTATTTTCCAATCGGAACTAACTATTCCTATAGTCTATGGAATCAATCAGATGATTTTATTCGTCAGGCATTAGACGCTGAAATGGGATTACTTCAAAATATGGGAGTAAACTCTATTCGTGTTTATTCGGGTATTCCTAAAAAGTGGATTGAATATATTTATGAAAACTATGGTATTTATACCATGTTAAATCACTCTTTTGGTCGTTACGGATTAACAATTGATGGTGTATGGAAACCAAACACAGAATACTCTGATGCTAAAACTCGCGAACTTCTTCTAAAAGAAGTAACTGAAATTGCATCTGAATATAAAGATACCAAAGGGTTATTATTATTCCTTTTAGGAAACGAAAACAACTATGGACTGTTTTGGGATGGTGCTGAAACCGAAGATATTCCTATCCAAGACAGAAAATCTACTGTTAGAGCTCATGCAATGTACAAACTTTTCAATGAAGCAACACTTGCTATGAAAGCAATTGATTCGAATCATCCAATTGCTATTTGTAATGGTGATTTACTTTTCCTTGATATAATTGCCAAAGAATGTAAAGATGTCGATGTTTTCGGAACTAACGTTTATCGTGGTGTATCTTTTGGAGATTTATTTGAAAGAGTTAAAAAAGAATACGGAAAACCAGTATTATTTACTGAATTTGGTGCTGACGCTTTTAATGTTCAAACCAATCAAGAAGATCAAAATGCTCAAGCATTTTATTTAAAAGGAAACTGGAAAGAAATCTATGAAAATGCTGCTGGTTTAGGTAAAACTGGAAATGCTATTGGAGGTTATACTTTCCAATTTAGTGATGGTTGGTGGAAATATGGCCAAACTAAAAACTTAGATTTACATGATTCAAACGCTTCATGGTCTAATGGTGGATATCAAAAAGATTATACTGAAGGACAAAATAATATGAACGAAGAGTGGTTTGGTATTTGTGCTAAAGGTCCAACAAACGAAAAAGGACACTATCAATTATATCCAAGAGCTGCTTATTATGTTTTAAAAGATATTCACAAATTAAATCCATTTAAAGATGGAGTTAGTAATCAAATTATATCTTCTCATTTTAACGAAACTAACTTAATGGATGCTGCTTTAAGAGCTAGAGGAGATAAAGCGGCTTTATCTGCTAATGATGGCGGAATTATTAAATTAAGTAACTTAAGAGCAGAATTTACAACATTTAATACAGGCGGAACTCTTCTTACAACTCCTGAATCTGATGATCCTAATACTAGTACGTATCCAAATCGTGTAGGTTTTGATCACATGCAATCTTATTTTATTGGAGTAGAAGGAAATCCATCTGCTAATATGAAAGCGAATGTGAATTTCAATATTTTAGGTCATGTTGCTGAGAATCCAATTAACGAGATTTTCTACGAGAATAGAGGTAGAGCTCAAAATGTAGTAACAAGTAATGGAGAAGTTACCACTACAGATATAAATAGAGTTCAAATTTATAATGCTTCTTACAAATGGACTGCTAAAGATTTTGAATTAAGAGGATTCTACAGAACAGGTCACTATCATTGGGGTTACGAAGGAGATTTCTTCGGATTATATCCAGAAGCCAATTACGGACCTAATTTAGATATCTATAATGGAGAAACACTTGGTTTTGAAGTTGATGGTAGAGGTAGTTTAGACGGATTAAAAGCTGCTTTTGGACCTCAATTATGGTGGGGAGCTAACCCAGCGTATTTATTAAAATACAACACAAAAATTGGTAAGTTTAATACAGCAGCCGTTTATCATGAAGATATTTCTAGTGCAGCTCAAGCCAATACTTCTATCTTTATTCCTCAGCCTAAAACCAGAAGAGCTACTATTTATTTACAAACAAAATTAGGTAACTTAGGAATTGAGTTTGGAGGAATTTGGGCTGGACAACCTCTAAATGGAAGAGAATTCCAAATCATGGATGGAGATGTAGTGAAAGTGGATAAAGTAAACAACAAAGACAATTGGGGAGGTAAAGCAAAACTTACTTTCTCTAAAGGAAGATTCAACGCTTATACACAAGGAGCTATTCAAGGTTTAGTAGCTAATGGTGGTGGTGATTATACACAAACTTTTACGGGATGGAGATTGAAAGATAGTGGAAGTGGAAACCAAATGAACTTCTTAGCTGGTTTTACTTATAACGTAAATTCAAAATTACAAATTGCACCTAACTTTTTATGGCAAAAACCTCTAGTTGAAGCCATGCCAAATGGTGTTGATGCGCCGGGAAGATTAAGAAATATTTTAGACGACCCATTTATCGTTAGAGCAAATCGTGAAACTGTTGGAGGGGAATTATTGTTAACTTATGACCCAACACCAGGAACTTGGATGTACGAATGGAATAATGACATGGTTGAAGATGCAAAATTTGCTATCAGTACAGGATTTGTTTACCGTCATTTACCAACAACTATGGATGCCGCTATCGGATTTTTATCAAATAGAACTCAATTCGCATTTGAAAGTTCAGCTCCAGCAAAAGATTTATGGGAATCAAATACTAGAATTGTTTCAAAAGTATCACCAGACTTAGGATTCATCGCTAACTTATACTTCGGAAACGGTCAAGCTAATGGTGATTCTCAAAGAACTATCAATAGAGCGGGTGGTGATGTTAGAATGATTTATAGAAAAGTGAAAGTAGTTTCTTCATTAAAATTTAACGATTGGGGACCTTTTGATTACCACAGAGATTTTAACTTAACATATCCTGTTCAAAGTTCAATTGATATTTCAACTTCTGTTGGAAAACCTAGTTGGTTTATCTTACCTGATACAAGAATTGGTATTATGGGAATTTGGAGATCTTTAGATCAATATTCTCCAAGATATTCTCCAACATATATTCCTGAAAATACTTACCCACCAGTACCAGCTTTAAGTCCAGTTGGATTTGGTAATGGTTCAGAGTGGGAAATCAGAACTTATATTCACATTAACATTGGTAAATAAAAAAAATGAAATTATGAAAAATATAGTAAAAGCTTTTATTCTAATTACAACTTTAACGATAGTTACTACTAGTTGTGAAAGAGAATTGTCTGATGAAGCTACAGAAGCTACATTTCCTAAAATAGGGGAAATCTTTACAGACGATTTTGTTGCAATGGGCTCAGATTTTTACTTTCCATATGGTGGTTCTAAAGTAACCGCTTGGACAATAGATAGAGAAGAAGGATATAACAGCAATGCCTCATTACGATTTGATGTTCCTAATGCGGTTGATCCTGAAGGAAATTACGCTGGAGCTATCTTTAGAACAGAAGGTGCAGGTCGTAATTTAACTGATTTTGATGCTTTGACTTTTTATATTAAAGCTTCTCAAGGTGTAACTATAGACCAGTTAGGATTTGGTGAAGATTTTTACCCAAATAAATATATGGCTACAATAACTAATGTATCAGTAGGAACAAATTGGTCTAAAGTTATTATTCCTATTCCAGATGCATCAAAATTGGTACAAGAAAGAGGAATGTTTCGTTATGCAGCAGGAACTCAAGCTACAAACGGAATGGGATACACTTTTTGGATTGATGATTTAAAATTTGAAAAATTAGGAACCATAAGAACTATTGGTGCTTCTATTATGAATGGTAGTAATGCATCAGTTAATACTTTTGTGGGTGTAAATTCAAATGTAACAGGATTAATTTCTACATTTAATTTGCCTAATGGTCAAAATCAAGTAGTTAGTTTAAGTCCTGATTATTTTGAGTTCTCATCTTCAAATCCAACAGTTGCAACTGTTAATTCATCTGGTTTAGTTACTTCATTAAGTGCTGGAACTGCAATAATAACGGCTACAATAAATGGCGTTCAAGCAACAGGTAGATTAACTGTTAATTGTGCTGGAGTTTTTACTCATGCTCCAACTCCAACAAGAAACCAAGCTAATGTAATTTCTATATTTTCTGATGCTTATAATAATGTTCCCGTTAATTATTACAACGGATATTGGCAACCATGGCAAACTACTGTATCAAGTGATTTTTCAGTTAATGGAGACAATATTTTAAATTATACGATTTTCAATTTCGTAGGTATCGAATTTAGTTCACCAACTGTAAATGCAACTTCAATGACGCATTTTCATATGGATGCATTTATTCCAGGTACAATTGCACCAGGTAGACAATTACGTGTAATTATAGTTGATTTTGGAGCAAATGGTGTATATAGTGGAGGTGATGATACAAGACATTCAACAACCTTTACAGTTCCTTTTGTTGTATCACAAAATTGGATGTCAATTGATATTCCGTTTTCTGCTATGCCAGGTTTAGCAAGTAGATCTAATCTTGCTCAAATCATCCTTGAAGGTGGTGATGGTTCTGTAATTTATGTAGATAACGTTTATTTCTACAATTAGTATCAGT
>VFQS010004384.1_pt1 | contig 10245 bp, 6 predicted proteins | sample 3512361 | NCBI WGS metagenome assembly VFQS01 (sample SAMN10412375, study PRJNA504923) | tailings metagenome | isolation source: Relicate 1 Philex TSF3 active mining | place: Philippines | reverse complement strand
TATGTCAACGAGAGTCTTCTAGGCGCTTCGGAGCTTCTGTATATAAATGAGAAGCTTGATTCACTACCTCATTACAACTTTGATGATCAACGCACAATCGCACAGAGAATACTTCACAAAATTCTTAGTTTATTCAAGCCTAAGTTGATTACTCGTTTAGCTTCACTCAAGTCAAATTTTGAGAAAGCTACTTTTCTGTTTAGGATTTAAATGGTGAGCAAGTTTGAAAAGCTAGCCACTGGCTTACTTACTCTAATCTTGTTTTGTGCCCCCGTTCTGATTTACCTCTACGCTGCTCTTAACCCAAGTCAAAATGTTTTTTCTGGAATAACGCAACATCGATTCCTAAACAGCGACACTCTAGCCTTTGTTGATTTTGCAGAGGCGATTTTTGTCAATCGCGAAAACCCATTCGCTTGGTATTGGGGTACCCATTGGTTTCTCTTCCCGGATTTGCTTTTAGAAGGACTTGGCTTAAACCTAGGCGCAAGTCATTTCTCGGCACTTTATTCTGTCGGTATCGTTAATTATTCTATCTTTGCTATTGCAGTTTACTTATCACTTCGACGAAATATTTTTCTAGCTTCGGCAATCACTGGCATATATGGCTTTGTTGGCGAATTAGGAGTGATGCCGTTCTCGGACCTCTGGCTGCCTGGAATGCACAGTTTTTACATGAGCGCTGCTGTAATAATTATCCTGACAACAGGCAGTGTCCGGCTCAAAGGGCCTAGATTATTTTTCATTTCTTTAACCTCTTTTTCAAACGAATTGTTCTTCATCGCAATGAGTCTCTATGTGTTGTTGTTAGCTTTGATCTACTTACTAAGAGGGCAGCTAAGGGTTTTTTTGAGCGAACGGCGATCTGAAATTCGAGAGTTAATAGTGAGTGGTGCTACAAGTCTTTTGGGCTTTTTTACACTTTCAAACCATTACGACTCGTTTTGGCAACTGCACCCATCTAAAATGAATGTTGAAAATGTACGATTTTTTCTTTCTTCACAGCCAATAGTGGTTTTCATACTCGCTCTAAATGTTTGTTTGTTGTCTATTTACATTCACTTCCAGACATCTGGTCGCCTTTCTCTACAAAATCGCATGAGCTATGAGCGTGTTTTGTTATTAATCGCAGGCTTCTTGTTAGCCATAATCCCTACTTTCAGTTCAAATTTGCCATGGGTGCCGAGATATGCGACCTTGTTGCTTTTATTCGGAGTTCCACTAATTTTGGGTGAAATTGTAAGAACTGACAATAAGAAAAATGAAAATAAAAGGCAAACTCACTTTAAGTCTAAAGCGTTCTTTGCTGCCACTTTAACATTCGGATTGTTCGCCCCCACATTGGTGGGACAAATCGCTAAGACATCTTTTGTCCCTAGTGAAAACGATGCCTGCATTATTAATGAAATTCAAGGTTCAATCCGTGACCAAGACCCAATTAATGTTGGCGCAGGCTATTGGGACGCGCGAAGATTACAAGCTCTCGTTCGCGACAACTACTCTAAAAGTCAAATCAGATTTATACCAATGGAACCAAACGGCGATAATTACAAGTGGATGACCGACAAACGAGACACCAAACTCAAGCCTAACTTAATATTGGCAAACCTTCAGAACCCTTGGTTTACAGACTCATTTTTGAGAAAATTAGAGATTGCGCAATCTGAATGCGAAAACTATTCCCTTTACCTTGGTTCATCTGAGCGAGGTTTGAAACTTAAGTCTGGCGAATACTTTATTTATTCTGATAGTTACAGCTTAAAAGTGAATGATTCCTGGTATGCACCTGAAGAATGGGGTACCTGGGGCAAAGGAACAAGAAGCTACATAGACTTTGAAGGGTTTGGTTCAGATACTCCAGAGCGGATAATAGTTCGATTCTACATTCCAGGAAACAAAAACGAAGCAAGAAGAGTGCAAATTGATCTCAATAATGCTTTTACAATAGGTCGTGTAAAAGTTAATCAAAACACAAACAATGAAATTAAAGTAAATTTAACCGAGGCACATAAGAATCTTCTTAGTAGTAGATTTAGGTTGAGCTTCAATGTTGATAAGAGCTTCAAACCTTCATCAAACTCCACAAGTTCTGACACGCGAAATCTAGGCATTGGTCTAGCTTCAATAAAGTTTGATTAGTGCCATCTATACTGGCGTCTTGAAGACAAATGCTGGGAGCCTAATCTTTTAAAGGAGGGTGTCAAGGGCATGCTCTCTGAGGGTAAGAATTATAAAAGCGCCTTAGTGGTAGCTACTGAACACTCAAAAAGCGAATTATCGGGTGCAAACCTGCGTTTAAAGTCAATTTGCAAAATTTTGAACGATTTGGGGTATCAGATAACAATCACTACACCTAAAGAAATCGCTCTGTCTCAGTTCAAGTATACGAATTACGATCTCGGGATAATCATTTCTTTTTCCAACTTGAAGGTGGCAAAACGAATCACTACTTTGTGCGACAAGCTTTGGCTTGACTCTACAGATTCAATAATCCACACCAGACTCTTAGGTTTGGGGAGATTTCGATTCACTTCCTATCTTCTTGGACTTCGAGAGTTCTATTTTTCAATGAGACTTAGAAATTCTTTTGAAATCATCACCTATATTTCCAGCTTGGATAGATATTGGGATCGTATTTTGTTTCGCCACTCAACTAAATTGGTGATTCCCAATTTGCCGATTGCGATTTCCAGCGTAGTACTTAACACATTTCCTCGAGAGATATTCTTTGTTGGAGATATTAACTATAACGCAAACCGAAAGGCGATTCGTTTTATTTTCAGGTGTTTAAAGAGCTTAAATAGGGAACTAAATGCAAATTTATATATTGTTACAGGCACTTCTAAGTACAAAAAGCTGCTTACATGGAAAGGGATTCCAACATCTATTCATTTTCTCGACAATATCAATGCGGAGCGCATGTATCATTCGAATGCCATTCATATTGCACCCATCTGGAATTCTGTAGGAATCAAGAATAAAGTATCCGAACCAGCCTCATTGGGAATCAAGGTGATTGGAGGAGTTGGCTCATTTAATGGACTCGTTACCTTCCCTCATATGATTTCAGTAAAGAGTAAGAGAGAATTTTTAAAAGTGTTAATTTATCATTGTAAATTAGAAGAAACGGTTACTATCGCAAGGCTTAATGTTGTGAAACTAGACGAAACTGAAAGATTGATCCGCTTGTTAGCGGAATAGAAATTTGTTAGCTTACTTTGATTGGAAAACCCAATAGTTCGTTTTTTAGGATTGAAATTAGGTGTTGTGCATATTGAATAAAGCTCGCGTTAGGGTGATTCTTTTTGTTCGCGAGAGTTAGTTTATTCTGAAGAAGTCCACTCCACACCATCTCTAGGCTCATATTCTCCGAATTAAAGTAATGAACACTATTGCCACCCGTTTCTCTTAAAACAGGAATGTCTCTTGCAATCACTCTCAAGTCTCGATTTAACGCTTCAACTACAGGAAGTCCAAATCCTTCTCCCTCTGAGGCTACAATCGCTATGTCAGATGTAGAGAATAGGATCTCCAATTGTTCGTCGGAGCAGTCTTTATGCCAGAAAAGTCTGGAATTCAATAGTGGATGCGACATGATTCTCTCTACAAGACTTTCGACCATCCAACCCTGTCGTCCCACAATATGAAGAGTTGTATTTTCATTTTTTTTCACCACGGCGTCAAAAGAATTTAGCACTTCTTGGTGTCCTTTTCGCGGCTCTAGAGTTCCCACCATCAAAGTCTGCCCGGGAACTAATCGTCTATGCGCTCCAATCTTTGGAACATAAGATCCAAGCGGTACAACATGGGTTTGCCCCCTGAAAGCTCCGTACTTTGGATACTTAGTTAACTCATATTTGGTGTGTTCGCTGTTTACAATGATGTGGGTAGAAGATGCGAGAACTTTATCTAGCCAAGGATTGAAATGTAAATCTGCTGTTTTTGGAGGGAACCATTGAGGATTTGAGAAAGGTAGGACATCATACACATTTGTAATTATTGGAACTCCTCGGGATTTAAATTCGTCCATAAGCGCGCTTTTCGCTAGGTTGAAATTCAAATCAAGTAGTAACAAAGCGTCAATTAAATTTGGATCCAAACGAGGGCCTGCTACAAAACAATCAGCTTTAATCGAATCATGTGCGTCTATGTTGAAATCATTGATGTTAGTTAAGTTTACACCCCCAAATAGTACGGTTTCGCTCTGCGAAAACTTACTTAGTTCTGTGTGCGCCTCCGTGGTAACTCTTTGGATACCCGAAAGGTACTTGGTATCAATTAAATTGGAAATGTCGCTTCCGATAAGGTAGGGACTGCCCCCAGTTTTCCGCAATTTTTGATTTCTTTTCACCAATCGTTCAAAATTCAATATCAAATTGGACTCCGCGGTCTTACCTAAGCGCGCCCGGTGAATCACATCATTGGAGTAGCGATCGATTGCAAAGCTGGCCACTGAATTTGACCAAGAAGCTGGTGAATTTTCTGTTCCCGAGATACTGCTTAATGCCCTATCGACGATATCGTGGTTAAGCTCTTTTTCATAAATAGCTTCTATTTGTTCTGATATCTCAAGTGGTGTGGGGTGTTTAGACACTTTTGTTATCAATTCACCAGAGTAATTTTCAAAATTCCCTATGGAGTTTATAATTGTCGGAATTCCAAAATAAAGCAAGTCTGGAATTACTCCCGAAGCCTCGCCGCTGTCTATCGACTTTAATTGAATTGCAATGGATGCTTCTGACATGAATTGATGGTAATTTTGTAAAGGAAGATATCCGGTTATTTCGATCTTTAATCTTTGTTCTTTCGCTAATCTCTTCAGCTTGTTTGAATACTCAAATTCCGCTTCTCCAACAAAAGTGAGCTCTAAATCAAAGTTACTGCGTTTATTGACCAGCGAAACTGCTTCAATTATTTTTTCTGGACACTTTGTCTGATTAATAAATCCGGCAGAGATAACTCGGTTTTTAACAATTCTCCTACTTTTACTGTCTCTGTTTTCCTCCAAATCAACAAACAACGGGGGGTGGCTAATGAGAAGCACGTTTTGGTTGGCCATGCCGGATCTGCGAAGCACCTCTTGGGCATACCTACTATGAACTACAACGCCCAATGCCAAATTCAATATTCTTGTGATTGAGCGAGAGAAAAGTAAGTCGTCACTGATGCCTTCTAGTTCACATAACTCCGGCATCCACTTAGGATCTAAATTAGACAAATATCTCAAAGTTTGACCAAAAGTTATGTCATGACAAACTACAACGGCGGGGAGTTCTCCCAATATTCTGAATGCATTTTTGTGATGAGGGCTGTTCCCTATATGAACAATAACTATTTCATATGTTGCAAGCGCGCCTAGAGCTAAATTCAAATCGCTTAGTTTTTCTGTTGGGAAAAAAGTTAAATTCCAATGTTTAGGGAACATAGAATTTGTGATTGACGCAAATCTTGCAATACCTGTTTTTTGGTTCTCCCCCGGCGCAACTACAGCCACACGAATGCTTTTCTCTTTCGCATCCAACTCGAGCCTTGGGCGATCGACAGCGTCTGCCGCTAGTTGCTTGAATACCAGTTTCGCGGAGTTTGCCCAAGAATATTCTTCAGCAACAATCGTTTGACTAACTTTAACATCATGTAGAAAATTCGGGTTCATCAATAAATCCTCTATGGAATTCACCATCTCATTTGTATCGAGGGGACTGAAGCATGCTCCAATACCCCCAATTTCCGTCATAGAGGTTGTATTTGAACATAGGACTGGAATTCCGGCGGCGATTCCTTCCAAGATGGGCAACCCGAGTCCTTCCGATTTCGCCGGATGGATAAGGGCGAACGCCAAATCTAGTTCTTGTTCCAATTCACGATTGGAAATCTCGCCGCAGAATGTGATTCTGGTTGAACCACTTCCATTTTTGTTTATATATTCTTGGTAGTGCAGAATTCGAGAAGTTGAAAAGTTGCCAATTATTCTTAACTCGAACTCTAAAATCAAATGTTCGGGAAGTTGCATCCATGCATCTAAAAGTCTCTCTAGGTTTTTCCTTGGATTGTCACCAAGAATACTAAGCACCCTTTTTTGCTTAGCTGGATTCTCGTTTCTATGACTAAGAATCGGTCCTCCGCCTATAAAACTGGCTCTTTTTGATAAAAACGGGAATCGTTTTGACAGGTCAGTTTTTGTGTACTGTGAAATGCACAAAATTTTATCTGCTCTTTGCAAATCCTCAATTTTCTCAAAATAGTGCTCTCGTAAGTGTTTGGCGTAGAGGTATTCCTTTTCATCTTCCAGTGGAATCAAGTCGTACAAGACAACTGAAGTTTCAATATAGTTATGTTTGTTCACGGAATTTGGAATATGGTGAGATGATTCAAACAAGTCGAGAACTAAAAGTTGATCTGGGTTCAATTCTGAAATAAGAACTTCTCTAACATAACTGTTAACGGCTGCGGGCAATTTCTTGTCGAATGACCAGAAATGAATATTCTCTTCGTTGCTGATTTCTTTTAATAATTGCGTAACTTCATTGACATCGCGGAATTCACTAAAATCCGATACTAAATAATGAAGTTCAAAATCAGTGCATTTTGACATCTCCTTGATCAGAGATTCGGAGTATTTACCGATACCTCGATTCCAGGATCTACCCTGAAGAGCGGCACAGTCAATTAAAATTCTTTTGCGTATAATTTGAAACTCCTAACGAGCGATTTCGAATTAGCTAAGGCAATCGGCCCGTTTAGGGTAGAGAGCGTCTCGCTTGGGTTTGTCTTATTATATTTAGCATTTTTATTTAGTTTTAAGAAGAAATAGAACTTAAGAGCAATTCTGCGGGTTCGTGGCCACTTTTTTAAATAATTGTTTATTTTTAACACAATCGAGTAACGCAGGTTTGGTCGACTGAAAAACAATCTAACAGCTCCGTAGTTTCTGCGCATTTTTTGAGTGTATCTCATGGTTTTACTCCGGCTCATCATGTCATACTTCTTCGCCACTTCCTCCAATTTCTCAATCCTTATGGTATCGAGGGCACTTTGTTGTAAAAGCACTTCGATTCTTTTGGTATCGAGGGCACTTTGTTGTAAAAGCACTTTAACTTTACTTTCTAAATCTTGAATTAACTTACTTTTTTTCACCTCTTGTTCTTCAAGGAACTTAATTGTTTCTGTCATGCCTGCCTCTGCGGCAGATGTATGGTTGTGAAGTAACACATTTACGCGACGTAAATGTTTGCTTCTGTGGCTATGACTGTTTTCAAGATAGTAATTGTTTACCCCATCAAAAAAAGATAGCGTGTAGTGGGAGTCCAGAATTATCTTTTCCCATGCGGACGAGTTTTTTTCCAAGGAGATTGGATGCAAAGCCTCGATTACAATTATCCAAGGCCGGTATTTCTCAAAATCCATACCTCTAATTACGTCGAGCTCTGAACCCTCTACGTCAACTTTTAAGAAATGTATTTCTTGTCCTGGTAAAAGTTCAGAGGAAAAAACATTAGTTAAATTCGTCTGTTGAATATATTGGGTTTGCGAAGATACGCTATTGTGCTCTGCGTATTCTCTTAATAAACTATGACGTCCCCGGCGATCTGAAATATGAAGTAGAGAATCTCGTGTGTCAATCCCTATTGCCAGGTTGAGATTGATGTCATTTGGTCGAAATTTTCGAAGTAATTCGAATTCGACTGCGGATGGTTCAATATTAATCCCACGCCAACCAGTTTTGTAGAAATGATTTGTCACCGAATCAATAAATGGATGTCCTGCGCCTACGTCTACATAGAAACCATTTTTTACTTCGTGCAATGCCATCGCCAACAATACATCTTCTTGGTTTTGCGAGTAGCTTATGAATGGCACCTCTCAATTATAACTTCGAGATTATCGAGAGGGTATACTCAGTTCATGAAGACAGCGCTGATAACCGGAATTACTGGGCAAGATGGACACCACCTAAGTGCTTTGCTGTTATCTAAAGGGTATGAAGTGCATGGGCTTGTGAACGGCCAAAGAAATTCTCGAGAATCTGAGTTTCGATCAAGATTCCCAAGCATAAAACTGCATCGTGGAGATTTGGCGGACTTCGCTTCGCTTATCGCTGTGATTCAAAAGGTTTCACCAGATGAGGTTTATAATTTAGGAGCAATCAGCTTTGTAGGAATGAGTTTTGAGCAGCCGGAACTCACGGCGAACGTTACAGGCCTGGGAACTCTCCGATTGCTCGAGGCAGTTCGTAAGCACGACGTTGAAGGAAAAGTGCGTTTCTATCAGGCTTCTTCATCTGAAATGTTTGGGAAAGTGCGGGAGACTCCTCAAACGGAATTAACGCCTTTTCATCCCCGATCACCATATGGCGTAGCAAAAACGTTTGCACACTACTCTTGCGTCAACTATCGCGAAGCTTATGGCATGCATATTTCTTGCGGCATACTCTTTAATCATGAAGGAGAATTCAGGGGACATGAATTTGTTACGAGAAAGATTACTTCAAATATAGCTCAAATAAAACTGGGTATGAAGTCTAGGTTTTCACTTGGAGACTTAAAACCAAAAAGAGATTGGGGTTACGCAGGAGACTATGTAGAGGCAATGTGGCTAATGCTTCAACAAGCCAATCCTGACGACTATGTAATATCAACCGGAGAAACGCACAGTGTGCAAGAATTCGTAACTGCTGCAATAAAGGCCGCTGACTTGAGTGGCACTGTCGAGGATTATGTTGAATTTGATTCTCAATTTGTTAGACCTGCTGAAGTTGATTTGTTAGTTGGAGATAATTCTAAAGCTAGACAAGTACTGGGGTGGAAACCTAGAGTAAATTTTGAAGAATTGGTGTCAATAATGGTGAATTCGGATATCGAATATTACGGTTCTAAAAGAGAATTATAGTTTCGACCGACATTACTTTTTGATCGGTATTCCAGCTCAGTACGAAGATCTCCGTTAATGCCTTATTAGGTTATGGGTATGTCACCCATCAAATGAGTCGATTGTCGGTATTCCGGACGATTGATTACTCTTTTTGACTCTGTTTAGCATGCATTACCTGTGTTGCCAAGTGAAGTCTGTTCCAAAGTTGGAAATATTTGCAAAACAATTCTCCTGTACAAATTACTTATAATCTGCCCACGTTTACAAACTTTCTTTCCGGGCAATACGCCTTATATAACCGTGGCAAAAAGCCTGGCTTATATGCTTTGTATTTAAATCATCCATTTTTCAACTACGGTTTTTACTCAGTTCTCTTTAAGATTAATTGGGAGAATGCCCGTTGAGTTGATAACCAAGAGAACAACCGCAATGGTCGAGAAGGTTCCGCTAATGACTAAAGAAAAAGAAGTAAAGAACGCGTAATGCCAAAATCACGGATTCCACTCCCGTGGGTGGCTCGGTACAAATCAAGAGTTCGCTAATCTTGCACCATGACTTCTGCTGCTAATCATAAACTCGGCATCATCGGCGCTGGAATAATGGGTGAAGCTTTATTGGCTTCGATCATCAAATCAGGAATAGATGCCTCGAATATTGCTATTTCAGATAAACGAAGTGAGCGAACCGCGGAGTTGTCGGCAAAGTATGGATGCGAGATTTCAAGCGCAGAGAATATTGCTTCAAGCTCCGAAAATATTCTTTTGGTGGTTAAGCCTCAGGATATGGATTCACTTCTAGAGTCGGTAGGAAAAAATATTTCAGCGGGGCAAAGAGTTATTTCCTTTGCGGCCGGCAAAAAGACGTCATCAATAGAAAAGTATTTAAGTGAAGGTGTAGCGGTGCTTCGCGTTATGCCAAACACTCCGATGTCGGTTGGGGTTGGCGCATCAGCAATCTCAGCTGGTAAGTATGCGAAAGATTCAGATGTGGCTGCGGTGCAGGAATTATTGAAAGCTTCAGGAAAAACAATTGTTGTGGATGAGGCTTTACAAGATGCCGTGACCGCGACAAGTGGATCTGGGCCGGCATATTTTTTTAGGTTTGTGGAAGCGATGATTGCTGGGGCTGTGGAGTTGGGGTTAACGGAGGCGGATGCACATACTTTGGTTGTGCAAACAATCAGTGGAGCTGCGGCGATGCTTGCTGTTGAGGGTGCGTCACCAGCAACTTTGCGGGCCAATGTCACCAGTCCAAATGGCACAACATTTGCGGCATTACAGAGCTTCGAAGCCAGTGATTTAGAGGGAATTGTGAAGCGGGCTATGACCGCTGCGCGTGATAGGTCGCGAGAACTTTCTTAATTTTCGGCTAACCTTG
>VFQS010004383.1_pt1 | contig 10245 bp, 6 predicted proteins | sample 3512361 | NCBI WGS metagenome assembly VFQS01 (sample SAMN10412375, study PRJNA504923) | tailings metagenome | isolation source: Relicate 1 Philex TSF3 active mining | place: Philippines | reverse complement strand
CCCCAAAACCCCAAAACCCCATCCTATTAAAACACAAAAAGAAGATTGAATTAGTTTTTAAATTGAAACAAGAGAAGATAAACACACATAACAGTTATTGTCATTTTCTTTTGACTTGAGATTGATTCTAGGCCTAATAACAACTCATAATAACTTAACCTATAATTGTTGGAACCTGTTTGTAATCAGGGCAGTCAATCACGTGATAATTTGAGATCTTTAAATTTTCGAATGCTTCCTTTGCATGGTTTTGGACTGGGACGGCGTAAATTTGTACATTCTAATTATTTAGTTTGATCAAGTCAGGCCTGATCACCTTAAATGTACTGTATTTCTCCGATTTTTGTGTCCAATACGTTTTTTAGTTAGGATCATAGATAGCATCTAAATTTTCCTATGATGTGAACTAGTTTTTTCCAATTATTATTACTTATGATATGAAGTAATCGCTTAGTTTTTCGCCCATCTTAAAGTTATATTAGACGGCTTCATTAATTCCAATTTCAATGGCCGCATTTCCAAAGATGCATTTCGTCTGATTTTCAACTTTGCCAAGGAAACTTTAAACCTCTTCAATCTTATTCGTCCAATGTCTCATTGATTGGTAAATTGTTTCGTCTTTACACTAATAGTTTCTATAAATGGCAACCTTGAATTAATGGTTAAGTCCTGGCGGATATTTATCTACGCCAAGTTTATTTCGAATTTTTTTCAATATAGTTCCAATCTCGGCTTTAATAAGGTTATTTAAATTGTATTCTTTCATGCACTATGATGCTTCCAGCAGTATCAAAGTCCTAAAAAACTTTCCATTTTAAAATGAACTCTTAGGACATTTATTCAATGATAGTAGATACTCACTTATTTTCTCTTTGTATTGATCCATTTTAAGATATTCTAAGTATTACAAAGATTTGTTATGAATATCTTAGTTTTTGACTAAATTCTCTCTGTCAAATTCGCGTTTGTAATGTTAGGAATTATCTCTCAAATACTTTAGATACTTGTGTACGTGTTTGGATGATATACATTCCTAACTTTTTCCATCATAACCAAAGGTTTTCTCAAGTTCTTATTCGCAAAGAATCATCTCGTAAGATCCTTTGTTACCTAAGCGAGCTGTGCGACCACGAATTTATAGGTATTGTGATATTTCTTCGCTGAAAAACGTCTGGATAATGTGAATACCAAGTTCGCAGGTATCATCGGATTGGAAGTTAATGCCTATGCCGATCTCTTTAGTTATTAATGTAATTTAGCCTGGTATACCTGCATTCTTAATCTTTTCTACCTTGTCATTGATTGAAGTTTCTTGATCAATGTATACTGTTTTTCGCTCAGTGTTAGTTATTAATGAATAAAATTATTTCATTGTTTTTTAATCTTTGAATACTACTAGCGTCGGTTGTTTCCTAGTCTAGTAAGAATATTTTATCTAGGTGATAAGATTGCTCCAATAATCTTCTTCTTTATAAATTTGGATCCTCTCCTTATTTTATTTCCAAGATAAGTGGCTTTAATCGAAAACTGCAGGCACTTAAGTATAATTGTGGATATCATATTCGTTTTTCAAAATTTACTTCTCCTGATCGCTTAAGTTTACCAAAGAGCAGGAAACTCCAATCATTAAGCCAAACTATTTAGCGATTTCAGAGTAACAAAACTTTCCGCATTCAAATATTAGTGCGACATTATCTTATAGAGCTTATAATGTTATTTTGTTCAATTTATATTCTTTTAGATATGCAAGGACTGTAAGGTATCCATATTTGTAGTCATAATCAGGCTCAAAAATTCCGGTTATTTTGTTTTCGTATAGAATCTTGTCATCTTTCACTATGTATTCATGACTGTTCATTTAACGAGAATCAAATAGTATCTATCTAAATGCTTCAACTAATAATGGTTTAAAAGTATCGGTAAACATATTTTAGCATTCATTGAAATCGAAGTAATCCATGTTAGAATTTTTAAATTATAAAGACCCATTATCTTTAATGATAATATCTTAGTCTTTGTTTCTCCATATGAATTCAAATAGGTTCAGTACTTATTATCCTTATCCTTTGATTACGATCTTAGGCTTGTAAAACTCACCATAGAATGATTTGTCGAATAGTATCTAAACATCTTCAAAAAGCAGCACGTTTTTCTACACAATCTAGTTTTCCTTGCTCTCTTCTTTATTTTTTGAAAAAGGGTTTAAACTATTAAAAAGCTTTTTAGCTTTTTTACCAACTTTCTTGAAAAAACCTTTTTGTTAAATTTTTTCACTGTAGGCATCACCAATAAAAATATTATTAACCTCATAGGTTCTATCGATCTGACTTTCACAGATTTCATCGATTGTGCCATACTAAATATTGTCTTGGACTTAAAATAACTCAAAGAGCTTTTAATTTTCTAGCAAATCGCGTTCACTTAGGTATTCATTTTGTTGACAACAACAAACATTGAACCCCCAAAGCGCAAAAATAATGGAGGCAACTGCGAGGACGAGTGTCTTTCCATTTCCCGACTTCATCTCCACGATGTTATTAAAAAAAACATCCTTGCTAAATTATGCGAATTGATCCTTTCGAAGCTCTGATACTTATTAATTATCTTCTTTATTTATTTTGTCATATCCAAAGCCAAACATTCTAAAGAGAGCAATAATTTATCCAACATGTGGCTTTGACAGGTAGAATTCAGTTTCTGTGGGATTAGTCTGCCCATTCATTTTAAAGAATGCATCTAGATTAAGCAAAGTCCAGGCGCTGAATATATTAGCCATTAATTAAGTGATATCCTATTATTATGTTCTTCCAATATTTTTTAAAGAGTTAGTGAGAGCGATCGTCTCAGCTTTAATTTCTTCCATTCTTTCTTACGAACTTTTCTTTGATTTGAGACCGGGCTTTATATTCTCATCATAACGTTCTAAGAATCTTTCATATTCTTTTAATATGATAGATTTTTCAACATTTAAAGGAATTGATTGATCTTATTTTTAAATAGGGATCGGTGGATGAATTTTGTTCTCTTCATCTTGCGCACTTGGCTCTTTCATGACTACATCACCTTCTTTTTATGGTGCTTGCTAGGGCACCGTTGGCTAAGATTACTGATGTTTTGGGGATACTAGATTTCCTAGCGTGCGGTTAATAATATCTTTATAATCTACCTGTTAGATTTTTCTATTTACTTTTTCTATCAAGAAACTTTCAAGCGTCTTGCTTTGGCTAACAACTACCTGACCCATTTTATCCTTTTGAAGATTTTCTTTCACTTCCTTAATCGCATTAGTTCCATCACTGAATTCAATTTTTGATGTTTATGCAAGAGCATCTTCTATGTTATTTTTGCATCTTAAATACAAATCACCAGAAGAAAGGACATAGCCAAGCTTGCGGAATTCGATAATTATTTCCGATATTTTTTTTGAGTTTTCTTTTTGATTTTCCTTTTTCTTTAGGTCTTTCAAAAGTTGTTTAAGGGCTGTCTATTTGTTTTCAATTGTCTTCTAAAAAATCTCTTTGAGATTAACTTAAAGAGTCAATATCTAGTTGCAAAGTTCTTTTCTCGGTTCAGACATCATTTGCAAACTTGTTTTGTTGAAGTTAATGCATAATGCAATGTTAGAGGTATATTAGTAATAAATTTTAGTTTCTTCTAATTTTCTTTCATTATGAAACATTTCTGACTAAATTTTAATCGTATTCTAGAGAGCCTGTACCCATATCTCTGAAATCTTAGTCTTATTTTCTTCTCTAATAGTTGCCAAATCAATTTTTAATTAAGTCTTAATGAATTCATCTAAGACTTCAACACTTTCCAAGGTATCGATATTCTATTGAATGACTTGAAGCTCTTCAATTGAAGTTTGAGAGCTATTACATTTTGAGATTTTCTTAGGCAAATTTTAGATTAAAAATTTAAGGTGAATTTCGTAGACTTGATTTATGAAATCGCCTAAATTTAGTTTGTTCAGTGTATCCTAAAAATCTTAGGTTCGCTACATCTTCAGATATTTGTTCAAAAACTTGTTTAATAAAGAGTCTTTTTACTATTAGAAAACCGATAAAAGATATTGGTTGCGATTAACGAAGCATATTAAATTGCAAATCTTTTTAAGGTTGCTTTCTGCTAACACTTAACTGTTGAATTATTCTAAGATAGGATTTACATGTTATATGACGGTCTAACAAAGTTCTATTATCTTTTGATCCCATTATGGAATCAACTATGCAACAAAGTTTTTGGTTTATTCAGACATCCTAAATACTAGGAACGAGTTCACATCTTAGATTATTTGCTCACTTTCCTCCTTTGTTGTCACGCTAATAACTCCTGGATACTTTTCCAAGTTCGCAACGCTAAGGTCTTTTTGGAATCTCTTAGATATATCAATGCAGAGATTGATAAATTTATCCTCTATGCATTTGTCCAACTTTTCGATCAAATTATTAGTGTTAGCAGATAAACTAAATTAATCATTAAGTTCTCTGATATGTCTCAGTTTAGCATAATTCTTATTTAAAAGTTTGTCAATATCTGTCTCTATTTCTTATAATCCCGCTTAGAGAGATGCTTGGCATTTTAAATCAATATCATTAATAAACTACCTGTCAATATTGATATTTGATTGGTGTAATTCTTAAGCAAGGATATCATAGTCGACTGATAGTGCTTCTTTTTCTTCAATTTTCTTTTAGAATTATTTCTTCATTTCTTATTGCTGGTCAAAAAATTTAGCATCGATGTCATTTAATTATGCCGAAATAGAATCCGCTATATTTTTAGGAATATGCGAGAAGCTTCTTCTAATTTCGTTCGTTGTCATTTTATAATCAGCATCTTTAATTGATTTGAAATCGATTCTTTGAGAGATATTGTTTAAAAGATCAGCATAGCAATCTTCGATAGATTTCTTAATTTCTTCTATAGCTTCGATTGCCATTTTAGATTTTTCAGGCATATCGATTCTTTGTGTGACTTTGACTAATTCATTGATAATTTCGACAGGCTTAATCTTTGCATATTCTTAATATTTATGCCTATTAAAGTCATAAAAATCCTTGATGATCTTGTTAATAGGATCCTTTTATTTCTCATCCAATTAAAATTCATGTAATTGCTTTTGTTGTCCTATGATCTTTGTGAATTCTTCATCAAGTTTCATGAAGAAGTTATCAACTTAATTTTATTATTCTAATAGACTTTTAGTTTTGTATTCAATCATGCAGAGTTGCACATATCTTTCTTACTTAATTTCAATTTAGTCAAAGATCCTATGACTATCACTGATTAGTGCGTAATAGTTTTCTAATTAATTATTCTTGATGAATTTCTCAAGCTTAAATATGGTGTCTTCTCCACGCTTACTAATTTTTTCAAATAGGTCTAAGACGCTTTTTTCGATAGCTTCATAAGCCTTCTTCTCCAAATTCTTAATCTCAATATGCTTTCGGATTTATAGAATCTCAGTAATGTTTTCGTTGACTTCTATAAATGATGTCATCATGTTAATTTCATTTAACTCAATCTGGCTGGCAATCTCCCCAATCTTGCTAACTAGTATGTTCACTCTATCCTTAACCATTTTTTTGATTGTCCTAATTGTTTAGTCATTTTGTTGGAAATTACTTAGATTATCGATGATTTTTTGAATGGCATTGAAGTCTTAAAAATTGATCGCGCTTTTTGCATTTTAGATTTCATTATTAGTCATTGATTAAACCAAATTCAATGACCTATCATAGAATTTCTGAATGCATTTATCCTGGGGAAAGAGAAGTGGGTCAAGTTTCAAAAGTTACACTAAGATCATCACATTAATCTCGTACTTCTGTGTAAATTGCTTCTTGATATCCATGCTTGTGTCCAAATCAATGATAAAGATCCTTATTTTCTCTTCTTGCTCCTCTTTGTCGTAAGTATCATTGAGAGAAAAATAATTTTTCGAATATATTAACGAGAAAGTCTTAAGTCTATCCTGAATTGCTCTGACTGATATTGATACCTAATGTTCAATCTGATTAAATAATTGTTCAGTCTCATTTTCTTTATTAATAACGAAACCATCTGGCAGTGAAATAATTTAGACGTATTAACTTTCATTGATTTTGTTTATATCCGAAAAGTGTTGTATCAAAGACAAATTGTATTCCAAATTTTTTCTTAATTCATTCATTTGAGCTGAGATGAAATTTTCGAATTTATCCTTAAGACTCACGGCTTATTCCTTTAAACCAAGAGATTCAAGGAAAGTATAAGAATGACAACATTCCTTGAGATAATTAAACATCTGTTAAGCATTATCGCATTCAGATCTTTGAAGCAGCCTGGATTCATTATTTTTATTTTCTTCTTTTTCCTTCTTTTTTATGAACAATTCAATCTGATCAAGCAATGATTTATGATTTGCTTTGCTTTCTTTAGGATCAATCTTCATCACATAGTTAATATCTTTGGCCAAATCTTGCATTTAAACTATTTATTTATTCATATTCTCAAGCTTCTAGATCGATTTAAGATCTTCGAACTTGCACCGATAAGAGCCAATCTTTGATTGCAAGTTTTCCATAAGAGCGTCAAAAGTCTTTTCAAGTCTCTCTATTATCTCTTTATAAAATGTTTCACAATTCTCTGATACGTCTTTGAGTTCCTTTAATTTCTTCAAGACATCTTTCAGTTTAAAAAGTGTCAATGAAAACTTGTGGTCTCTCTTCTTCATATTTTGACTCAATTCTTACAAAATTTACTCCATTGCTTACTTTTAAGTTTAGAAAAGCTGGCCAAGCTTCGTAATGATTTCATTGTAAGTTATATTGGTTCTCTTTTCGATGAATGGAATCCTTCTTAAAATATCGATTTGATCGTGAGCCTGCTTGATATTCTACACATTAGACCTTGTATTAGTAATAATATCTCGCAGCTTTTTTTCATTTCTCTTGTAGATATCGAAAAGATCGTCGGAGAGCTCTTCGCCAATCTTCTTGAGCTTATTCAATGAGACGGGATCTAAGTGAAGGCTGAGTGCCTCGTAAATTTCTTTGTGCATCTCAATAAACTTGGTGACGTTTTCCCCTTACAAGCTGTTTACGTGAACCAATTAAACTACCTCAATAGAAGATTCCTAGATAATTCCTTCATTTTGGCCCATACTTTCCCTCATATATTCCTCTTGAATCTTAATTTTCATAATATCGTTTAGTAGCTCTGGGAGATAAGTTTCTTTCAAGTCGTTGAATTTTTTTAATAGAGAGTCCACGATTAGCGTATAAGCGTCTTTTATTATTTGAATTAATTTTTCTTCTCCTTATTGAGCTTCTAAAGCACTCTAGATTTTTTCAAGGAACTGGACTATCATTTTTATGACTAACTGCATATCGTTTTTCTGATCTCCTTCTTGTCTCTTCTAGATTTGAATATTATTCTAAATTACATCTTGACATTTAGCGCAGAATGCATTTATTTTTTTATTGAATGCCTCATCTCCCTAATTCATCTGTTCTGTCAAAAACTCTATTGTGTCCTCGTCTGGTGGTCTGAGTGATTACAGATAATTATTGATCGTTGTTAGTGATAAAAAGTAGTGTTTCCATTTAGGAGAGTCGATGTCAGAATCTTAAGGGAATTAAGAGAACAAGCACAACTTCTTGAGAGTTTGTTCATAGACAGAGCTAGTCTTCCATTCTTTGATATCATTGTTGTCAGGTGAAATTTCTCTTGATTTTTCGACAAGGAAGTCAATCTTTTTTGCATCATTCAAGGCCTTGCTATATTACTTCATGATGTCAATGGTCATTTTATTGCCTTTTTCAAAGACATCCGTGATGCTTTGTATACCATTTTTGTAGTCCTGATCGAGAATATTTTGGATCGCCTTAATGACCTCCTTTAAAGAGTTTTGATATGATTAGTTAGCGGGGAAGATCTCACAAAATTTAACAAGCTGAGCAAATTTGTAGAATGCTAGTTAACCATCTTTCTGTTTGAGGGCTTTATAGATAGCTTATGAATGCAATTCAAACTGAGAATCAATGCTATCGAAAGCAGCACGGAGTTCTGCAGTCTAAAAAACTTCTGAGGGATTAGTAATGCCCGCTTGATTTTATAGTTCTTTATGAAACTTATTTGGATCATCCTTCAAAGGATTAAGGGTCCTTGCTTGGTAACCTTTCCCTTCCGATGCTAACCAAACTTTCTCAAGCAGTTAATCCAAAAAGCTTTCAAATTCGGCATTTCTATCTTTGTTGTTTTTTGCGATATTATCGATGTCAGCAAGAACATCTTTCATAGATTTGTCTGTCTTAGTGAAGATGAATTGGAAATTCTTCAAATTTTTCTTGACGTTTTTCACCATCCTACTATAAAATTGAAGCATCTTTTTAATGTCCTCACCCCTGCAGCCTGAATTACCATAACTAATGAGGATAATGGGCTTGACAGAGCTTGCTTAGTGGATAGCTTTAATGATTCCAAGCATATTTGCAATGTCTACCTCAAAGCTCTCAGTGTCTTGAGCTCCAGGAGAATCAACTAAGAGAATCTTAGAACCATTCGTCATTATTTCGATGGGTGTGATATAGCGTGTCTCGGACTTAGAAACATTGCTAATTTTAACGTTTTTTAGGGACTCGACAGGGATTTCGCAAGCCTGAATGTGCAGCAATTTATTTTTCCCCCTCTCTAACCTCATTTTTGAGCCACTGAGGAAGTGGATGGTTGTTGATTTTCCACTACCTGTTGAGCCAAGCAAGAGAATGATATCTTTGCCTTAAATTCTCAAAGCTGATTCATCAACCAGTGAATTAAGGTGGAAAAATTCTTGAAAATCGAACTTTTTTATCTTAGATAACAAATCGATGGCATCTTTGTTAATGCTTGCTGAATTGGGACTTTCACTAGTACAATTTCTCTTGAGCTGTGAAATTATCTAAGATTTTAAATGAGAGAATCCTTCTGTTTAAAATTGTTTTTCTATATCCTGACCGATCCTGTTAATGGCAGAAGGAATATCAACTTCATTAAAGATTTCATCAGACCTATTATCTATGAGAATTTGCGAAAAATATATGAGTTTATTCAAAGAGCTCTCGAAGCAATCAGGCATATCTTTGTGTAATACCATAATCAAAGAGATTCTGCCTAACATATTTTTTTCCTTATCAGGACTGGGTTCCGGTTCAGGTTAGGGTTCTGGCTCTGGCTAAATATTCTTTAAAATCTCTTGTAATTTCTTGTCAGTCTCGACAATTTTGCGCAATCTCTAAATCTTATCTTGGCACTCCTTGAGTTTCTTCGGCTAGCTTTTTAACGTCCCTTCTTTCCTCTCATTCATCTATAAATGCTCAATAGCATCATCCACGGTCTTTAGTTCTTCAGCGTCCAACTAATTTTGGAGGTCTTGCTTCAAAGCCTTGATCTACTCATCGTCTTCATTTTTTTTGTGACCAACATTTTCGCCGTCATCTTCCGAATCTGATGAATCTTATTATTACGGCAATTAATTAAGCTCCTTTAATTTATCGTTGATTGATTTTAATAGATTTATTTTGACCGTTATATCGTTGTACTTTTGCTTGCCAACCACATAGGTCTACCTTGTCTTTTCCAAAGTCTAGATGTAAGCATCATATTCCTTCTCATCAATTTGAGCGTAGTCGGCATCAGCCCACTATTTTTTCAAAATTTGAAGTTCAGCCTCAACTTACGCTCTCTTACCGAGCTCATTGTTTTAGCTCTCTAGTTTCTTGATATTCTCCATGATTTTCACCATTAATTCAAGGTTAGCGAGTTAATCCTTGAATTAGTTGATTTTCTAGGTGGTTTTTCTAGAGGATTCATGTTGGATATCTTATTTGGTGACATCAATCATCATTTTTAGATGTTCAATGTTATCGGTGGGGTCTAAAATAAGTTTATTTTTGCTCTAGTACAGCTTCATCAAAAAAGATATTTTTGCCGCCAAAATGTCCGAAGACTTCCTCTTATTCATATCTTTTAATGCATACTGGCTGTTTAGCTTGTACTGAGACAATTCTTCATGCAGGTACACAGCAAAGTCTAGATCTTCCGTAAAATTGGTGATGTTTGCGACACACCAGTCCTCAAGAGTGGCGAAACCACTCTTATTAAGTAGCTTTGTCAACTCCTTGGTGTAGGAGTCTGCGACGTTCTATAAGCTTCCTTACATATTAATTATAATATTATTTCGGTGTCACTTCTTATATATCATGGGGTTTTGGGGTTTTGGGG
>VFQS010004382.1_pt1 | contig 10247 bp, 14 predicted proteins | sample 3512361 | NCBI WGS metagenome assembly VFQS01 (sample SAMN10412375, study PRJNA504923) | tailings metagenome | isolation source: Relicate 1 Philex TSF3 active mining | place: Philippines | reverse complement strand
CCATGAGGCTTTTTGTTCAAGCCAACTGGCCCCATTTTAAACCGGTGACTGGCCCGTTTTTATCCCGGTGTTGACACCCCTACATGGGCATCCACCGGAGGCCGACCGAGAAGCTGTGGTCGCTCGCCGACCACGAGCGGTACGCGGGCATGACCCCGACCGAGCGTGCGGACGCCTTCCTGGACCAGAAGTACCGGGAGGACTGAGGCGGGCGGAAGGCGCGGGGGCAGCGAGACCAAGGGGCACGGGCGGCCCCTCCGGCCCGACGGAATACAGGCCGTCCGCCCCCTGTCTTCGCCGTGTCTTATCCTAAGCGCTTAGAACGCAACAGAAAATCATCGAGCGAATACGCAGATACGCCGAAGACAGCGCAATTCGAGTTCCCATAGAGAATGGCGACACGGCCTCCCCCTCGACGGCGGCACGGCACGGTAGGTCGCCTCGGATCGCCATTTCCATACCGACCTGAAAAGCGCTGTGTTGTGCTGTCTTCTGTATTCTCTAGTATAAATATATAAGAAAAACATAGCTTTAAGCGAAGACAGGGGTGAAGACAGGGCGAAGACAGGGGGTGCCCGACCGGCGACTGGACCGTGAGGCCGACCGTCCTACGGGCGACGCCACGCCCCCGCCGCCCCTCGGCAAACGCCCGCGCGGGCGCGCGAGGCGAGGCCCTCCGACAGGGTATCAGGGGGTCTGCGCCAGCTCGCCTTTCGATCCCAAGCACTTAGGTCGGCACCTGGACCGCGAGCACCGCGTCGCGCACCGAACAAGGGTCCATCCTCCTCTGAGGGAGGGGCATCCTGCCGCCCGTGGGCCGCGCGCCCGACCGTCAACATGGAGCCCGCACGATGCCCCACGAGTCACTGATCGCCCGACGCCACGAACTCCGCCTTGAGCTGGAGGCGATCGAGGGGCGCGTCGAAAGGCTCGGAAGGGAGGCCAAGGCGCTCGCCCCGACCCTGGTCGGCCTGCTGCGCGACGCCGCCTCCTTCCATGCCGGTGCCAAGGGCGACCCGAGAGGGGCAGGCCTACAGTCCCCCGGCGAGGACCAGCACGAGCACCTGCTGCGCGAGGTTTCCAAGCCCGCCTTCCTTGAGGCCATCTACCGGGCGGCGATCGACGCCTACTGGGACGGGTCCGTCTCGTGAGCCCGGCCGACCTGCCAGACCACGAACTGCGCGCCCTAGTGCTCAAGGCGCTGGACGGGCGGGAGGTGCCCTTCCTGCACACGGCGCTCCTCCGCCGGTTCTTCCTGACCGACGAGGGGATAGAGACGATGCGTGAGGTGCTCGCCGGTGCCCGGCCCGGTGCTCACCCTCAGAACGGCAGCAATCCCTAGGGGGTGCTCCCCGATCCTCGATCAGGTGCTGGTCCGCCGGGTGCCCGCGCCCGCGCTATGCCCGCGGCCGTCATGAGCGCACGCAGGGCCAGATCGACAGCCAACCGGAGGGCCCACGCCGAGGCCCGCGGCGCCGCGCCCATCGACCCCCTCGACGAGCCCGCGCCCCGGCCCGCCCTGGCGGCCATCCCCTGGAACAAGGTCGCGCTGACCGACGGGCAGCGCCTGGCGGTCTCCCAGGCCCTCCTGGCGCACTACCCCCGCAGCGAGATCGCCGCGGCCCTGGGCGTGTCGGTTCGGACCCTGCGGCGGCTGCTCGACGACGAGCCCGAGCTCGCCGACGCCGCCGAGGCGGCGAAGGAGGCCGAGGAGGCGGAGCTGCGCGACATGCTGATGCGGAACGCCCGCAACGGCTCGGACGTGGCCGCCCTGTTCCTGCTCAAGGCCCGGCACGGATACCGCGACCGCGACGACGCCAAGGCCATGAGGGCGGTCGGCGACGGCAAGGGCGGCGTGCTGCTCCTCCCTGCCGACGTGCCCCTGGACGAGTGGGAGGCGGCCTCGGCGGCGCAGCAGGCCAAGTACCGCGAGCGCGAGTACGATCAGCCTGAGGCCCGCGACATGCGTCCCGCGCCCACCGCCATCGGCGAGGGGCTGACGATGCAGCGCGTGCTGCCCGGCGACATGCCCCACTAATCACGCATTAGTGGGTCCGCTCGCCGACCTGCCTTCACTTACAGCGACTTAGTCGTTCCCGGCGACCGCGAGAACCGCTCCAAGCACCGACGCGCTACTCCGCCTCGCCCCGGCGCGCCTTGGCCTCCCGGTCTGTCGGGACCTCCGGGTCCTCCCGGCGCAGCCTCGACCGATACCAGGCTATGGACTCCCGGCTCGTCTTGGCGTGGGGGAACTTCGCCATCACCTCCGCCAGCACCTCGGCGTTCGTGAGCCCGTCCTTGATCTTGGCCTCGGCCAGATTCCCGACCGTCCGACCCCAGTGCTCCTTCAGCAGGTACGCGTTGATCGCCTCCCGCGCGGCGTCGGACAGGTTCACGCCGAGGTCCTCCGCCACCTCCTCCAGCCCCTGGTACTGGTCCTCCCTCAGGCTGACAGTAATCCGCTTCATCATTTTGCCGCTTGACGCATCACTCTGCATCACTTAGCTGCTCCTCACGCTGCATCACAGTGATGCACGTAGCCGCAGCGGCGAGGAGAAGCAAGTATGGACGGAATGAAGATGCGGGCGTGGATGGCGCCCGAGGTGTCGGGCGAGGCCGAGGGCCGGTGGGTCGAAGTGGAGCTGGACGAGAAGGCGGTGCGCCGCCTGGCCGCTGACCCGGACCTCCGCCCGGAGCTGCGCATCTGCGCAGAGGCCTACCTCGCTGCGGTCGAGGGCTGACGTGGCGGGCCATAAACAGGCGACGCGGCTGGCCGACCTTCCCGTGGACGAGCTGCGCGCCCGGCTCCTGGACCACTTGGACACTAGGCAGGCCGTGCCGATCAACGTCGCCGACCTTCGTGAGATGGTTGAGGACGACAACGGTCTCGAAATCGTGCGCGAGGCGCTGCGGCGGACCGACACCTGACTGACGATCGGGCGCGCTTCCTCATAGGCGGCGCGCCCGTTTCCGCTCCGAGCACCGAACCGAGCACCGACGAGGTCATCCAGGGGCGATCAGCGGCTGAGTGCTGGTCCCGCATCCGCCCGCCGCGGCGCATCTGACCGTCCGTGTCTTGCACCGAGGCCCGTGCGCCTCGGCCATAGCCCGCGATGGCGGGCGAAGCGTCTGGGCTGCGCCCCGGCATGGTCGAGTCCCCGAGCCTCCGGCGAGATGCCAGGAACCTTGGAGGACAAGACCATGCCAGCACCCACCGCAAAGCTCGGCTCCCACTGGATGAGCCCCACCGACGTGCGCACCGCCGTCACCCGCATCAGCGAAAACCGCAACCGGCACCGCGCCATCCTGGTCCGCGTCAACGAGATGGTCGGCCGCCACAAGGGCGAGGTCGAGCGCTCGCTCAAGTCGCTGGACGCGAAGGACCGGCCGTCCGTCGTCGCGAAGGCGGTCAGCGGCCGCCGCGCGGAGCTGATCCGCGAGACCGACGAGGCCAGGACGCTGCTGACGCGCGAGCTTGAGGGCCTCCGCCGCTCGGTCCAGTCGGCGACCACCCACTACCGCAGCCCGGTCCAGATGCTCATGCGCGATACCCTGGGCTCGGAGCGCCGCAGCCGCATCATGCAGCAGATCGCCTCGTCGGGCGCCGCCGAGCTCGCCAGCCTGGCCGAGTTCGCCGCCGCGACCGGCGACCGGGACCTGGCCGCCGCCCTATGCGGCCGCGTTGCCGACCTGCCGCGCGGCAGCCGACCGTTCTCGGCCGCCGAGCTGGCCGACGTGATGTGCGGAGACCTGCACCGCGAGCTCAGCCAGGCGATGGTCGAGGCCGAGCGCCGCGTCCTAGAGGCCCTGCAGGAGGAGCAGGAGGCCGCGACCGGCAAGGGCAACCCGCAGCGCGCGATGGAGATCGCGATGCTCAAGCGCCGCGAGCAGGAGATCGGCGCCTACGCCCACGACGACGACGAGGCCGACGAGGACACGACGGCCAGCGACGAGACACCCGCGGCGTAAGCCGCGGGCAGACAGCGCGATAGCCAACCCAAACAAAGGAAATCCAGCCATGTCCATTTTCGCATTCTACCCCGCAGCCAGCCACCTCCGCCGCACGGACGGGATCGGCTTCATCATGGCCGAGGGCGCCGACGAGGCCGCGGCCCGCGCCGCGGCGCAGCAGCTCGTCGGCGGCCAGTCCATCGACGGGTTCGCCGCCGTCCAGGTGGGCGCGGGCATCGACGCCGTCGCGGTCCAGGGCCTGCCGGTCGGCGCACGGAACCGCGACACCTGGCCGAAAGTGACGCGCGGCGGCGGCTTCCTCGGCGCGGCGGCGTGACCGTGGGCGAACGGCACCCCCTGGCGACCGACGGGGACCCGTACGCCTACCGGGCCACGGTGCTCGCCGTCCGCAACCTCGCCATGCGGCAGGTACTGACCCTGGAGCAGGCCTGGTCGATCCTGCTCCAGGGCGAGAACGGCCCCGCCGCCATGCCCGCCGACGCGCGCGAGCCCGTCGAGCGGGTGCTGCGGGAGTTCGGCTACCGGGAGCACCTCGCGACCCCGGTGGGCGAGCACGGCAGCAGCACGCTCTGGATCAGGCCGCCCTGGACGGTCGAGACGATCGAGGAGGTTCCCTTCTCCTAGCCCCCACGTCCACCGTGGAGTCCGCCGGACGCCTCCGGGCCATCCGGCGGCCCGACCCGAGCCCCTGGCCGCCGAGCGCGCCCAGGGGCTCTCTCGTCTGACCTCGGGTCCAACGCAGGCATCGGCCCGCGCCCGCCGCGCGGCACTCGTGCCCGCGAAAGGACCCGAGGATGGCAACCGAGCGCATTGAGATCGTCGTAACGTCGAGCGGCACCCGCCGCGTGACGCGCGACATCAACGACATCGGAACGGCGGGAGGCGGGGCGGCGCGGGGCGTCGGCCTGCTCAAGTCGGCGCTGGCGACGCTCGGCGTCGGCCTGGCGGCCTCGCAGCTGGTCCGGCTGGCCGACGGCTACACCAACCTGCTGAACCGGCTGCGGCTGGTCACGACCTCGACCGCCAACCTGGCCGCCGTCAACGACCGCCTGTACGCATCGGCGAACCGCACCCGCAGCTCCTACGAGGCGACCGCCGAGCTGTACGGCAGCCTCGCCCGGTCCGCCCAAGGCCTCGGCCTCTCGCAGCAGCAGCTCCTCGGCATCACCGAGACCGTCAACCAGGCCATGCGGGTGTCGGGCGCTGACGGCGCCACCGCCGCCGCGGGCCTCCGCCAGCTGGGCCAGGCGCTCGGCTCCGGCACGCTGCGGGGCGACGAGCTCAACTCGGTCCTGGAGAACACGCCGCGCCTGGCGCAGGCGATCGCGGCGGGCATGGGCGTCACCGTGGGCCAGCTGCGGCAGCTCGGCGCGCAGGGCAAGCTGACCTCGCAACAGATCGTCCAAGCGATCCAGTCGCAGGCTCCGCAGATCGCCTCCGAGTTCGGGCGCATGGCGCCGACCATCGGAGAGGCGCTCACCGTCCTCCAGAACGGCCTGATGCGCTTCGTCGGCGGCCTCGACCAGGCTACCGGTACGAGCGCCGCCCTGGCGGGCGGGCTGATCTTCCTGTCCGGCCACCTCGGCACGGTGGCGGCCCTCGCCGCCGCCGCGGGCGCCGCCTTCCTCTGGCAGCGCGCCGCAGCGGGCGTCCAGGCCGTCACCGTCGCCATGCGCGCGCTCAACCTCGCCATGCTCGCCAACCCGATCACCCTCATCATCGCCGCCGTCGGCCTGGCGGTGGCCGCCTTCGTCGAGTTCGGCGACCGAGTGAAGGTCACGTCGGACGGCGCCGTCAGCCTCAAGGACGCGTTCTTCGCTGCGCTGAGCCTAATCTCCGACGCGGCCAAGACCGTCGCGGCTTTCTTCATGGAGGCCTGGCGCGTGGCGTCGTCCTTCGTGGGCGGCGTGCTCGCCCGGTTCGGCACGACGGCGGGCAACGTCATGACGGCGATCCTGGGAGTCGTGAAGGCCGTGGTGAACGGCTACATCGGCTCGTGGGTCGCGGCCTTCGAGGTCGTCAAGACCGCCTGGAACAACTTCCCCGGCGTGATGAACGTCATCTTCACGGCGGTCATCAACCTGGCGGCGTCGGCCGCCGAGGCGGTGCTCAACGCGTGGCAGGCCCCGCTGCGCGGCATCATCGCGGGCATCGGCTACATCAACGGGGAGGCAGGGGCGAAGCTCAACGGCCTCATGGACAACCTCAACATCCGCGTTCCCCGCGCGAAGCTCTCCGCCGCAGGGCGGGCCGCCGGGGCCGACATCCTGAGCGGCGTGACCGGCGCGTTCCAGCGCGACTACCTCGGCCAGGCGTGGGGCGCGGTGGTCGATCGGGCGCGATCGATGAAGGGCTCGGGCGGCGCGGGCACCCTCGGCGCGGGCGGCGCGCCGCAGCTCGCGGGCGGGGCCTCGGCGCTCAAGGGGCACGCCGCCGCCGCCCGAGACGCCGCCAAGGCGGACGGCGACCTCGCCGACGCCATGCGGCGCAGGGACGCGCTGCTCGACGAGCTCGGCGGCGCGCAGCGCGTGTACGACAAGGCCGTGGCGAACGCCGACGACCTGCTCAAGCGCCACCTCATCACGCAGCAGCAGCACGACCAGGCGCTCGCCCTCGCGAGCAAAGAGCTCAGGGAGGCGGACCCGCTCTGGCGCCAGGTCCAGAGCCTCATCAGCGAGAGCATCACCCCGACCGAGCGGCTGGCGGAGAAGCAGAGCCTGCTCAACGAGGCCTGGAGGAAGGGCGCCATCAGCGCAGCCGACTACCTCAAGGTTCAGCGCGAGCTTGACGCCGACAAGGCGCGCCTCGCCGAGCAGCTCTACCCGACCGACCAGATGGATCGGCTTCAGCGGAGAGGCGGCGGAACCCAGGACATCCTGGCGGGCGCTGTGGGCGACGACCCCGGCGGCAAGGCGATCCAGGGGCTGGGCGAGGCCGCTTCCAACAGGTCCGCGCTGTCGTCGGCCCACACGGCCGCGTCGGACAGCCTCAAGCAGCAGCAGGCGCAGGGGCTGATCGACCACAAGACCTACACCGACCGCCTCGCTGAGCTCGACAGGCAGTACTCGCAGCAGCGCATGGCGAACACGGCGAGCATGTTCGGCGCCCTGGCGAGTCTGTCCGAGAGCGGCAACAAGAAGCTCGCCGCCATCGGCAAGGCCGCGGCGATCGCCCAGGCAACGATCGACGGCTACCTCGCCATCCAGAAGGCGCTGTCAGCCTTCCCGCCGCCCTTCAACTTCGTCGCGGCGGCCGCTGTCGGAGTGGCGACGGCGGCGAACATCGCGAGCATCGCGGGCATCGGCTTCCGGGACGGCGGCTACACCGGCAGCATGGGCGTCGGCGAGGTCGCGGGCGTGGTCCACGGGCAGGAGTTCGTGGTCAACGCCGAGGCCACGCGGCGGTGGATGCCGTGGCTTGAGGCCATCAACGCGGGGAGCCTGCCGGGCTACGCGAGCGGCGGGTACGTGTCGAAGCGCGGGAGCGCCTCGCCGAGCATGGCTCTCGGCGGCGGCGGCTCGGTGTCGCCCGGCGCGAGCGGCGCGGGCGGCATCACCATCGAGAAGGGCGCCTTCCAGATCGACGCCCGCGGCGCCGAGCACGGCGTCGAGGAGAAGATCGACGAGCGGCTGAGCGAGGTCGTCCCCTACATCCTCGCCAAGGCGTCGAGGCAGGAGGACGCGAAGCGGGCCCGGGCATCCGGGCGGCAGCGGATCGGGAGCTCGCGATGAAGGCGGCTCCAGCGCCCACCCGCGGGCCAAAGCGCTTCGTCCGGTACGAGGTCCGGCGCGAGCGCCTCCCCGGCAAGTACGGCGTGCCCGCGGCGCCGCACGTCGAGGAGTTCCTCGGGCTGGACCGGGCGCGCCTCGCCGCGCTCGGCTACGGCCTCGACGGCGAGAGCGGCACGACCGGCGAGCGCTTCACAGGACTCGTGCGCATCTTCGAGGTCCACTACGCCCGATGCGGGGCTGGCGGGGGCCAGGTCGAGCGCGTGCAGGAGGTCGAGGTGGACGCGATCGACGAGCGCGTGGCCTGGTACGTCACCAACTGGATGACGATCCCCCGGCCGGAGCAGCTCGCGGTCCGCCTTGAAGACCTGGGCGGCGGCGAGCTCGACGACGAATAGTGGCCAAGGCCAGATAATTCTGCGCTGCGCAGTCTCCCTCTCGCCGACATAACGGGGCAGTTAGTCGGCGGGGCGGGTGTTCGCGCTTTACGGAATCACCCAGCTCGTATTTAACGCCTTGCAGACTGGCGCTCGTTCGTGTCATTAGAACAGAACGAGAACAAATGAATTGCAAGGGGACCTCGTTATGCACTCACTGGAGCTCTGCGCTGGCGCTGGCGGCCAAGCGATCGGGCTGGAGAAGGCGGGCTTCGAGCACGAGGCCTTGGTCGAGATCGACCGCCACTGCTGCGAGACGCTCCGCCTCAACCGTCCGAAATGGAACGTCATCGAGGACGACCTCCGCGTGTTCAAAGATCGCGCCTCGGACTTCGCCGGTGTCGAGCTCGTCGCGGGCGGGCTGCCTTGCCCTCCGTTCTCCGTTGCGGGCAAGCAGCTGGGCGCGCTGGACGAGCGCAACCTGTTCCCTGACGCGCTGGACATCGTTGACGCGATCCGGCCCAAGGCCGTCATGATCGAGAACGTGCGAGGCTTCCTCGACGCGGTCTTCGAGGACTACCGGCTGCATCTCAAGGCGCAGCTCAAGAAGCTCGGCTACGATGCCGACTGGCGCCTCCTGAACGCCTCGGATTTCGGCGTGCCGCAGCTGCGGCCCCGAGTGGTGATCGTCGCCACCAAGAAGGAGTACACCCCGCACTTCCAGTGGCCGATCGTGGACCGCGTCAACCCGAAGACGGTCGGCGAGACGCTGTACAAGCAGATGGCATCGAACGGGTGGCTGGGCGCGTCGCAGTGGCGGGACCGGGCGAATGACATCGCCCCGACGCTCGTGGGCGGCTCGAAGAAGCACGGCGGGCCGGACCTCGGGCCGACCCGCGCCAAACGCGCCTGGGCCTCGCTCGGCGTGAATGGGCTGTCCCTCGCCGACGCGCCGCCCGAGCCGGACTTCGTCGGGATGCCCCGCCTCACGGTGCCGATGGTCGCGCTGGTGCAGGGCTTCCCGGCGGAGTGGAAGATCGCCGGCCGCAAGACGGCCGCCTACCGGCAGGTCGGCAATGCCTTCCCGCCGCCCGTCGCGGCGGCGGTGGCGACCGAGCTCAAGAAGGCGATCAGCGTCAGGCGATCCCTAGCTGTTGCTTGAGCTGCGCCTTCTTAGCGGGGTTCTCCCAGTCCCGAATTAGCTGCCGATGGTTGGGCGGGAGGTCCCGCCAGTTGTGGAGCGTGTAGGTGCTGCGGGTGAAACCCTGCGGCGTCCTATACCGCCCGCTCGTGATTTCGAGGCCGATCACCGGATAGCGCAGGTCGCGGAGCCGCTTCTGCCAGTCCTCCTGCCGCTCGGTCGCGTTCGCGACGAACTCGATAACGTTCGAGTCCACCGGCTTGCCCATGTGCATCTTGAGCAGGTGCGCGATCCGCTCGTGGACGGACTCGTAGGCTAGCAGCTCCGCCATCTCGTCCGGGTCGTAGGACTGGAAGTGGTCGCGCTTCCCGTTGTTGCAGTCCACGCAGATCGCCCAGAGGTTCTCGATGACCGTCAGGCCGCCCCAGGCCTGCGGGACCTTGTGGTCCACCTGGAGCTTGATCCCGTCGTCGGCGACCGTCTTCCCGCACATCTGGCACCGGCCCTTGGCGAGGTTGAGCGCCTCCGCGCGGAGGCGGCCTGAGATCACGCCGGAGTCGGTCTCGCCGGTCTTTCGAGCGCCGAGCTTATAGACGTAGCGGCCGCCCTCGAAGCCGCCAGGCACGTCGTAGTACTTTCTGAGGCTGCGCAGCCGCCGGTCCAGGTGCATCTGGTCTGCGCCGACGTCGAGCATGTCCTTGAGCTGGTCGATGTCGAGGCCGTTGGGGTGCTGCCGCAGGAGGTCGAGTATCGCCCTCGCTACGTGGTTCAGCTTGCCATCGGCGTCATCGTCAACCACCTCGTCGGTCATGGTGGATAGGGTGACAGCGGCCCGGCGCTCGGTCAACATGAGTCGGATAAGGTCTCGGGACACGAAGCCCGAGATGGCCGTCCGGCGGCTCCTTCATGCTGCGGGCTACCGCTATCGGCTCCACTCCCGCGACCTCCCTGGCAAGCCCGACCTGGTGTTCCGGGTGTCGCGCGACAATCAGGGTGAGAGAGCGCGACAATCAAGATGAGAATCCGGTG
>VFQS010004380.1_pt1 | contig 10252 bp, 9 predicted proteins | sample 3512361 | NCBI WGS metagenome assembly VFQS01 (sample SAMN10412375, study PRJNA504923) | tailings metagenome | isolation source: Relicate 1 Philex TSF3 active mining | place: Philippines | reverse complement strand
CTTCAACTTCTTCTACTTCATTATTAACAACTTCTTCAACTTCATTATTATTATTAACTTCAACTTCATTATTATTAATAACATCAACTTCTTCAACATTATTAACTTCAATATTTTGATTAATAATTTCGGTAATTTTTGGTGAATTAGATTTAGTGCGACGTCCTTTTTTTTTATTTTTATCTTTTTCTTCATCTTCAATTTTAACAGGTAAAGCTGTTAAAGGATGATTAAAGAAAGTGTTATTTTCGGTAGAAATAAATAAAAATTCATCATCTTGTGAATATAATGTATTATCAGATTCATCTTTTAAAATAAAAACGTTCATATTGTTATAAAAGAGTTGATATTTATTGGATGTTTCATCAAAAATTATTTTAAAATTGTAGTCACTATATTTTTTTTTAATTCCTAATGAAAATTTATTTTCGGATTCTACTTTAATATAATTATCATTAATGGCATTTGATGGAGAAACGAAAATGGGAGTATATTTTTTATCTTGTAAAGATATTGAAGAAACATAAATTAAAGTTTCATTTAAATATACACCTAATCGTTGAATTAAATAATTTGAATTCATTTTATAATTTATATTATATTTAAAAAATAGAATTTTTTTAAATATTTTTAGCGAAAAGATTTTAATTTATAATTTATAATATTTATTTTTTATTTTTTTATTTTTGGTTTTTAAGAAACAATATAAAAAATATATATCATTAAATAAAACATTCAAAAACAAAATTAGATATATACATAATACAATAAATATTATATAACAAATACCAAAACGATATTCAATTATACAATAATATTATATTAAAATAATAATATATACAAATATATACATAATACAATAAATATTATATAACAAATACCAAAACGATATTCAATTATACAATAATATTATATTAAAATAATAATATATACAAATATATACAAATATATACATACAATAATACATACAATAATACATAGAACAACACAATACATATAATTAACATATTAATAATAAAATAACTACCTTACAATAGAAATATAGAAATATTAAAAACAAAATTTTAAGGATTTTGTCTTAATCTTTCAGCAATTTGTATCATAATATTTGCTTCATAATTAACATCACCATACAACTTTTCAATTCCTTCTCTTGAATGGAAAATAATGCGAGCACTATTTGACTGACCTAAACGACCAGCTCTTCCCATCAATTGATAAATTGAATTACGAGTTGAAAGTGGTGATGCTGCATACTCTACAGTAACAGATACAGTAGTAACATTTTTGATGTTAGTACCATATACAATAGATGGATCGGATATAACAAAATTTGAACAAACAATATTTTTTTCATACATATTCTTTTCAAAATTTGACATATCAGCACTATTACGTACAGCAACTCCGGTCATCGCGAGATAAATACGTCTTTCATCAACATGATGGTCAATATACTCAACAATATCTTCTTTTGATAAACAAACACCACAATTTCCACTTACACTTGCGTGTGGTGCGAAACGATTACGATGTTGATTAGAATTGATTAAATATTCTGGTGGATAATTAATTTTAGGAGCATATTGAGACTTTATTTGTTGAATATTTCTCTCAATGCTCATTTTTGTATCACCATTCATAGGTTTTACAGAATTAATCTTCTCATCACGTATTCTTTCTTGTTCGGCATAATTATTCAATATTGACTGAAATGAAGGGACATTATGTAATAATTGATCTGAAATCAAATTTACATGTCCATTAAGTCTATTTTGAGACAATACTTGAATAACTTTGCCATCACTATACATAAAAGCGTTAGTATCTAAAATTTTATCTTGACTAACTACAACACCATTCCGTCTATCTTCATTAGATAGGAGAGGACGTGAATAATTACGAATTGCTAAAAGCAACTCTTCATTATTAGTTTCCAAAATAAATTTAAATAATTCCACAATATAATTACGAATAGTATTATGTCTAATTAAACCAATTTGTTTGAAATAAATTTCAAACTTAAATTGGTCTGGAATTAAACTATTATTATTCATAACCATATAATAAACTGCTTCTGGTGAATAAAAACGAACTAATGCAGTATCTTTTTCAATTTGATTTACAAAAGATTGTAATTCATTAATTGAATTTAACCTCATATGAGGCATATATGACATATATTCTCCTTTTTCATTTGGAACAAAAGCAGTACAACTAATGTTCAATCTTGAAGATTGAACTGTTTCAATAATTGGAGTATTGTTATTTGAACGTAAATTTTTTAAATCTATGAGTTCAAATTTATTTGTTGAAGTGCTATACTTTTGAGATAAAATATCCAAAATATTTCTATTTTGTTTATTTTTTTCAATTACTGGCAAATCATAAACTCTTTCAGTATAAACTAACGGAGCACTATGATATTCAACAAATGATTCAATACACCAATTTAACTGATTTAAATCTTGAACTGTTGCCGATAATAAAATACTTTGACGAGGAGCTTTTAAAAGCACTTTGCACATTAACGTAGCAAACTCACTATCAATACCTTCTTCGGCACCAGCAGTAACTTCATCAAAATATCCTATAAATCGTTCTGGACTGTTATCCAGTAAATCAGAACAAGACTCTAAATCAGCAATAACAATAACAGGTAATGTGTGTAATCTTTCACCGTAATATAACCATTGTTCATCTAATGTACCGAATTTCATTTTGTGTAGCTCATCACTAACACGTTCTCGATAATTATTAAACATTGATTTTGGAGGTCTAATGTATGTTTTTGAAACATTGTTGTTAGTTATACTTGAAGCAAACATAAAAGGTATATCAGCATCAATACATAATTTAGCAACCATTAAACGAACGGTTGGGTTATAGCATGCATATAATAGCATTTTTCCAGTATTTTGTTTCAAATACTGTGCTAAAACCGCAGAAAGAAACGTTTTACCTGAACCAGGTGATACTTTATATGTGAGAAATAATGGTTGATTATTTTCATTATTAAGAGCTTCTCTAAATAAACGTAATACTTCTTTCTGTTCAGAATAAAGCTCTTTACGTTCATTTTTGATAAGTTCCCAATTTGATTTAATCAATAAATGCTCATTTTCTTCAAAATAAAAGTTCAACATTCTAATGAATGCTTCGTCTTTATTTTGAGAAAAATGTTTCATCGCACGTTTGGTAAATTCATCAATCAAATAATCCATATTTTCTAAAATAGAATCTGGAAAATGACTAATCTCTTCACGCATACGTGTAATTGAAATTATAGCATTCAAAATATTAGATTTATTATTAATATCAAAATTCTTTTTAATATATCTATGAAGATTAATTACCCATAATATTATTGTAAATATAGGGCATTTAAATGTTCGTGAAGTATTTAAAATAATATTAGTATCAATAGTAAATATATCTTTTTTATTTTCTTTTTTAATAGTTCCAATTGAAGATTTAACATCTTCAACAGCAATATCAAAAATGTTGTTCAATATAATTTTATCACCTGATTTAATCTTTTTATCATTATTAACTTTATTACGATAATTTACCGTTAAAGTTGATAATGATAGCACGACATTTGATTGATTTGTCGCGACTTCTTTCGGTGTTTTATTTTTCTTTTTGGATGAACTATTATTCTCATTAGAATCAGTATTTACTAAATATTTTAATAAACCTTCATCTCCTAATATAGCATAAAATACATCCCACTCTAACTGATTAAATTCTAATAATTGAATTTCATTATGTAATGGCATAGTTGCCATATTAACATTCTCCAAATCCTTCACCATATGTGAATTAGGATCAGAAGGAATATCTTTACGTAATGTCTCCCATTCATAAGAATTTAAATTACTTTCACTACCAGTTAATAAAGCAGAAGCATTATCAATTGGTTCAGGAACATTGTTAGTAGTATTATCTTGAAATTCCGCCATTTTTAAAATATTGTATATCAAAATATATTAAAAGAAAGAACTTAAAATTATTAAAACCTTAAATTCAAAAACTAATAACTAAAAATAAATTAAGTTATTATCAAATTCGAATAAATATATAACTATAAATATTGAAAATGATTACCGTAATATATAATATAATTAACTTTTTTTCATATACTTTTATCTATCACTTTTATTTTTTATTTACGTTTTACTTTTATAACCATTTTTTATTAAATAATTAAATAATTATTTAACAAAACTTTTTATTTACGTTATTTACATTGTGTTTTTTATCTTTTGATATATTAAATTACTTAATTCACTATATATATAAGAACGTGTAAAATGAAATAATTCATCATTCAATTTTACATGATTACGTAAATAAACATAATCTTTTATATATTGTGCAAAACCAAAATCTATTATTTTTACATCTTTTAACTCTTCATTATTATCTAATATTACCATTATATTATCTGAATGTAAATCATTATGCATTATTCCTGCATTATGTAATTTTACTATCTTCTCTTCTAACATTTTTCGCAATTTTATCTTCTTATCTTTTGAATGATATTTATATAAATATTGCGATAATGTTGTTCCTTGTATAAATTCCATATAAATTATACCATAACATGTGCTATCAGCATCATTAATACAAACATATGAATCATAAATTTTTGGCCCAACATTTATTGAACCGGCTATTTGGGACATTTTTAATTCTTTTAAAAAATCTACATATTTTAAATTTGAAATAGTATTTGTTATATTAATGAATTTAATACATCTTTTTTCATCTAATTTATATATTGAACCATATTCACCAGAACTTATATATTTTAACTTTTCTAAATTTGATGGGTCTTTTAAACATTTTACTAATTCATTTTCATTATTAATATGTTTATAAATTAAATGATTTAATTCATGAACTAATATACGGCGATTTATTAAATCATATAAAAAATATGTAAAATCTCTACTTTTATTCATTTTATTCGACATATTACTCTTCTTTATTAACTTATTAAATGGGTCTAATGATAATTTTTTTAATGAATTATTTATATTTTTACTATGTGCTTGATAACTTTTTAATGATGTATCTTTTATTGTTGAATTACTTTTCGGAAAAAACTTCTTTATATAATAATCTATTATTTTACCATATTTCGGAAAATATGTGTTATAATATTTCTCATAATATTTCTTCATTAATTCTCGTTGCTTTTCACTTGTTAATTGCCCCATTATATAATAAATATTATTTACTACTTATTATAAAGATTTATTTATTTAATTTATTTTATTTAAAAAAGACCGAAAAATGACTTTTTAGCACTCTTCTTTGACTTCTTACTCTTCTTACTCTTTTTACTCTTCTTCTTACCACCTTCTTGCTCTTCATTCTTTTCACCACCACGAACCTTACGACGCTTTACTACACGACGCTTCTTGGTAACACGCTTCTTCTTTTTACCACCTTCTTGTTCTTCTTCTTCCTCTTCATCTTCCTTTTCACCACCACGAACCTTACGACGCTTTACTACACGACGCTTCTTGGTAACACGCTTCTTCTTTTTACCACCTTCTACACTTTTATTAGTTGGTGTTTGATTATTCAATCTATTCATATTAAGATTACTGTTAGATACATTATTTTTAGACATACATTCAGAAAATGCTTTATTAAATTCATTACCCATAAGTCCTTCACATGAAGCGGCACAATCACTTGCTTTATCACCACCACGAACCTTACGGCGCTTTACTACACGGCGCTTCTTGGTGCTACGCTTCTTCTTTTTACCACCTTCCATTGATGGCATTTGTGGCATTGGTAATTTGCTAAACATTTTTCCTAAACCTAATACATCACCTTCGGAATGTGGAGGAGGAGTTTGGGCATCGAGTGGAGCACCCATTTTTCCGGATTCATAACCTTCTAATTCGGCACCACCACGCATCTTTCTCTTGGTTGAACGCTTCTTTTTAACGACACGTCTCTTCTTGACGACACGTCTCTTTTTACCACCGGTTAAAGGGGAACCCATTTGAGCTGATTCTAAACCGACGATTTCTGATTCACTTTGGACATCAGCACCACCGCGAACGCGACGTCTCTTGACAACACGTTTCTTGGTAACACGGCTCTTCTTTTTGGCACCACCCAAAAGTTGATTAAGTTGTTTAAGTAAAGCTTGTTGCTCTTGAACCATTTTATTTTCTCTTTTTATATTTTATATATAGAAAAAAATTTATTTTTAATTAAAATTATTTTTAATTAAAATTATTTTATTTTTTTGTTTATTTAAAATTTTAACTTTTTTCTTAAATAAAGTGTATTTAAACAATTTGTTTTATTTATTTAATTTTTTAACAATACTCTTTTTTCCTTTAATACTCTTCTTTTTAGCAACTTTTTTAACTTCTTTAACTTTTTTGACTTCTTTAACTTCTTTAACTTTCTTCTTAGTACTCTTTTTCTTTTCTAAATTTTCAAACTCTTTCTCTTCATTTCCTTCTTTTAATAAACGCATAATATCAGCTTCATTTATTTTATAATATTGTTGATAAACCATATTATTCTTCTTTAATGTTTTTAAAATATGATATAAAGAAGGATTTTCTTTATTTGTAACTCCTTTATATTCAATTACTTTTGAATTATTTCCTTTAAGAATTTTAAAGGATTTTTTAACAACTCCATTGTTATTTTGAAAAACTTCACTATGATGTTGGAAAAGATGCATTTTCTAATTAAAATAAAGAAAAAAATATTTTTAAATTTAAAGATTATTAAATTTAAAAATTACCTAACTATTTTATAGTTATGCTTTATATAAAAAATGAGTGAAAATATTATATTAAAAAAAGTATATTCAGAAAATGGAAAAGCATCAAATAATATAAACGCATATTTTGATAACTTTGATTTATACAATTATTCCTTATATGACCAACTTAAACATATTTCTCAACAACAAATCATTTATTACTTCTTTTTTGCTTTAATCCTTTTCGCTTTTTTCCATAGATTAGCCATTCAACCATCCCATATATTAGCATTTTTATTTTTTATAATCATTATTTACTATTTTATTCAAAAAGATTATGGAGATTACATTTATCAAATAAAAGGGCAAAAAGACCAACTCGATTTCCTAAACACTTTACTATATAATTCTTCTTCAAATTGGTCTATTCATAATAATAGTGATGAAATAAATATTAAACCTCAATTGCGAAACTCTTATTTACATTATAATCCTTATATTGTTGATTTTTATTACAATATGCGAGAAATGTCAATATATAATATTGAAACATATGTTGATTCATTAACACATACAAATAATATGTTAGGATTATTGGTTCAAATGCGTAATGATTTGGAAAATCCATTTCAGGATTATAAATCAGCAATAGAAGAGTATAAAAAGAGTATGAATGCTTTTAAATCATTTATTTTTAAAACACCAGTTGGAAAAAGTGGAAATAAAAAGTTGGAAGATGGATTACATACTCTTCAAACATTATTAATGGCAATATTGAAAGAGATGGAAATGATATGTAAAACAAAGAATAAAATAAATGGTTTGAGTAATAGTTCAATACCAAATGATAATTTAGAAATGCACACTTTGATTGACGGAAATCCTTATGGATTAAATAAAGTAGGTTTTGACCAAAAGTATGATATTTATTAAACTCTTTGAGTTCCTAAATCAGAAGAATTGCTTAAAAGTAAATTACTTTGGGTGTTGCGGTCAAAACCAGTTGGTATTTTTGGAACATTCGAAATATCTATATTTCCTTTACGAAGGTCTGAATTTGAAATATACCCTCCGGATTTATCAAATTGAGAAAACCATTTAGCACCATCAACTCCCCAATGGTCGTTTGGAGCATTAACATTTCCGCGAGAATTTACTGTTGATAACCAATCTGAACCACCGCCGCCACGCATACTCTTTTTACTTTTGCTTTTACTTTTTAAACTTTTGCTTTTACTTTTTAAACTTTTACTTTTACTTTTTAAACTTTTACTTTTATTATTTTTCTTTTTTAAAGTTGCTCTCTTTTTAGCTTCTTTTGCTTCTTCTTTAAAAAATATTTTGCGAGCTTTTTCCATTTTTTTATAACATAAAGCTAATTCTTTTTGAGCTTTAATTAAATCGCGTTTAGCTTTTTCCATTTTTCTAATTTCTAATTTATATAAAGATTTTTATATAAATAGATTATAAATAATATTATTATAATTATGAACTCCATGCTTCAATTGCTTTAATTTTGTTAGCAATATTTGCGTCAAAAGCGGCCGATTTCATCTTCATATTTTCATAAAATCCATTTATTGAAGCTGATGTTAAATTAACAGTATTATTCATATTATTGATAATATCTAATCCACCCATTTTAGGAATAATTCCATCAACAGTTTGTTGTTTCCAATAACAATTTAATTTATTAAACGCATTATTCCAAGAGCTACCATTTAAAGGGTCATCAACGACTGGTTTAGAGCACTTTTCAGCTCCTCCATGCATTTTTTTTGCTCTTATTTTGAGGTCGTTTTTTTTTTGCCACTACTTCTCTTCTTTTTAGTAGTAGTTCTCTTTTTAGTAGTAGTAGTTCTCTTTTTAGTAGTAGTTTTCTTTTTGGTAGTACTTCTCTTTTTGGTGCTTCTCTTCTTTTTACCACCGCTTAAAGTAGCTAATTTATTTTCCATAGCATCAATACCTGAAACACTTTTAGTTGTTAATTTATCTAACATAGATGATTGATAAAATTGAGGCGGTAAAGGAGTTGGATTTCCACCGACAGTTTCGAAACTAATACCTAAATTATCGCGAATAAATTGGTCGTTTAATTCGAATGATTTTGAACCACCGCGCATACTTCTCTTTTTGGTTACACTCTTCTTTTTTGTAGATACAGATTTCTTTTTGGTAGTAGTTTTCTTTTTTAAAACGCGGCGTTTTTTGCCGGCTCCACTTTGAGTTTGAGTTAAAGATGGATTTTGACTATAATACATATCAGTATAATCTTTGGAAGCATTACAAGTTCCGCATCCACTTTTGAATGATTGAAAAGATGCCATTTTAAATTATTCTTATACTTTATATTTAGAAAATATTATATTTTTAAAAATAATTATTCTTAAATAATTATTATTTGATTAAATGTAAAAAATAAAATTAATTAAAAGAAACAATAATGGAAGTATTATTTTTATTAACACTTTTAATGGCGGAAATTGATAATTGACGGCGTTTTCTTCTTTTATTTGCTTCATCTCCTTCTTTCTTTTTATAAATATTCTTTAATGATTCATTCATATCTTTTTCAATCTCTTCATAATGTTCTTTAATATATTTTAAAATACGATTTTCAATAGCCCATCTAAAAAAATTTAATTGTCCTACTGTTGTTATTACCTCTTTTCCCCCATGAACTATGAATTTAATTCGCTCTCTTCTACAAAATGGGTCAAATTGCTTCTTTTGATATCCTTTTAATTGCGATTTATACGCAATATATACAGAAAATGGTTTCGCAATATTCTTTTTATTTTCTATTAAATATGCTGTATTATACTTTTTACTATAATTAGTAACAAACCAATCAAGAATACGTAATGAAATTTGTGATGTTCCTTCAATAACTGGTAATAACTCTTCAATATGTTCTTTTTTATTAAAAAATTGAATTAAAGATTTCATTAAAACATCTTTTTGAGATTCAATATTTAATGAAGCAAATGATTGGGATAAAATGGTCAAATCATTACTTTTCATATTTTTACATATTTTACTTATTTCATTATTTGTTGTTGAGGATGATAATAATAAACTCATTTTTTTCAATAATATATTTTATACTTTAAAATTCTCTTTATATCCAAATTAATTTTTTATTTTAAAATATTTTTTTTAAAAAATATTTTATATTTTCTTATTTTATAAAAATATTATATATTAATAAATTTAACGAATTTCCTATATATTTTTTATTTTATATACCAAATTCAGTAATAAAATGATTTACGTCCATATAAATATAATTATATTATATATGGTTAATAAAAAAGTATTTTTTGCGAAAAATAAAGTGAAAAATGGTGTATATATGGTAATAAAATATAAATGATTTACGTTATAAATATATTATTTTTGGAAAAAGTGATTTACGTTAAAGTAAAAAGTAAAAAAATTGATTTAATAATAAAATAAAAAGTAAAAAAGTTTAAAATATGTAATAAAAGTATT
>VFQS010004379.1_pt1 | contig 10256 bp, 12 predicted proteins | sample 3512361 | NCBI WGS metagenome assembly VFQS01 (sample SAMN10412375, study PRJNA504923) | tailings metagenome | isolation source: Relicate 1 Philex TSF3 active mining | place: Philippines | reverse complement strand
ATATCTGCTAATTCAGTATTTTTTTCAAAAAGAATAATAGCATGAAATCCTAAAAGAGGCTTAAATAGAGAATCTTTTTTATCCATATCCTCAAAAGATTTAGTTATTATTTGGATTTTATCTTCATCAGTCGCTTTTATTTTTCTTTTTACAATATCTTGATTTATATCCGGTTTAGAAATATTTTCTTTATATTTTTGAACAACAGGAGGAAGAGCTCTCTTAAATCCAGGTTTATAATTTATTTTTTTTGTAAGTTGTTCTTCAATTTCTGCTGCTTTATTCAGGAAAGGTGATGATGATTCGGTATTATTAAATAGTGGAACATATTGTGGAAGAAAACGATTTGGTTTATATTTTCTTAATTTAGAGAATAATTTAAAATATTGTTCATTACTCATTTCTTTATCTTCTGTAAATAAATTTGCTAATATCTGTATATATTCTAATGCGATGGCATATTCTGATTGATCAATAATTTTGTCATCAATAATTTTAAAAATAGACAAAGCACTTCCATTTTTTTCATAAAAATTAACAATTACACACGCAATTATTTTTAAATAAATAATTAATTTATATGTATCTATATTTTCATTATTTAATATTTCATCATAGTATAATATTAATCTAATAAACATATCATTAATGGATTCATTTGAATTATATATACTATTTATATCATAATCACCTAATATTTCTCTGAATTTAATAAAAAATTTTTCAAATATTTTATATTTTATATATTTTTTTTTAAAACTTAATAAATTACAGTTTAATAATTTACGATAGTCGTCTAACAACTTAGATGTTGGTATTTTAAGATGCTCATTAATATATGGTTCTGAATTATATAAAGAACTTAGATCATTATAATTAATTTCATTATTTAAACATTCACCTATAAAATCTAATACATCATATTTTTTCCCATCAAATAAAATATAATTTTTTTGGCTTTGATGTAAATTGTTCACTTTTCCATCATATTCTTGAATAATTGTAGCTTCTGATTCCCCACGATGTGATTTAATATTATAAATTTCTCTTAAAAATGGGCTGCTAGTACTTAAAGGACTTGAATTACTTGGTGGTGTAGTTGGCATAATTCCGTTCTCAATTGTTTCCCAGTTTTCCTCTTGTTCTTTCCCACTATTTTTCTTTTGTTCTATAAATACTCTTGCGTCATCGATATAATTATTATTTACAAATAAAGCAACATAAATAAGTTCATCAGAAACACTCTCATCAAACTCTTTACGCAATTCTTTAAAATTTTCATTTAATTCTGTCTGATAGTTTATAAAAATAGTATGAGCAATTTTAACTGCTAAAATAATGTTTCCTTCAATAATTTCATCATCATTATTTAGTGTTTCTAAAAATTTTTCAGCAATATCAATTGAAATCTCAAAATTACTACTTACTAATTCTTCAAATTTAGAAATAATATTTTTTAATTCATCTAATTTAAAATAGTTTGATTCAGCCTTAAATGAGTAGTCTTGTTTAAAAAAATAACTAATTCCTAACTTATATAATTTAGTAAATTGCTTATTAATATTATCATATAATTCCTTATAAAATGAATATGTTTTACTATTATTATTATTATTTTTATTAAATAATTTTCTTAAATTAGATAAAATATTATTTAATTCATCATTTATATCATCCAAATCAAGCGATTTAAGTTTTTCTTTTAATTCATGTAATCTCATTTTTTCTTGAAATACTGCTTCATCTTTCCTTTTTTTTTCTTGTTCTTTTTTTCTTATTTCTTCATATTCTGTTTGCTGTTTAAGAAATTCTTCATGTAAATATTTAAGAAATTTTTCTTCTTCTTTTTTTTTATCTGATTCTTTTTTAATTTTTTTAAAATTTTCTTTAAATTTTTTAAATTCATCTTCTTTTCTTAGTTTTTTTCTAAAAAATTGAATTGCTTTATTAATTTCAGAACTAGATCTCATATCTGCTTCTTTTATTATAAATGAAATATGAGTGGGAATTTTAAAATCCATAATTAATAATTACATACATTTTATTTTTTATGTAAAGCGCAAATATTAACTGGTGGAAAATTCTTATAATTCTTTTTAACAACAAGTTCCCATCCTTCCTTCATTTTTCCATCCAACAACATTTTTACGTAAGAATGTTTAACATGTGGGACCTTGTTTTCTAAATAGACAATATTTTCTTTTCCTAAAATGAAATATTTTGAAAAAATTGTGTCGATTTCTTTAAGAGAGAACTCCTTATGTGGGAGGCTACTCACAATATTGTCATACTGCTTATCATCCATCTTTTTATAAATGAAATTCTCGTTTATATAATTACAGCGCTCCCCGTATTTCTCCTGTGCGATATCCAGCAAATACTTGTTCGAATCGATAACATCAATCTTCGCGGTCGGATCCATCTTTTTAATAAGAATATCCAATACCCCACAATTACCGACACCGATTAACAAGGTATTCCCGTCCTTCCGAATGTGATTCGTTATCCCAATGCTTATTTTTTTATTCAACGGCCACAAGTATTTCTCGTTTTCCATTTTGCGAACGATTTTGAATAAATATGAGTATTTACGATAGAGTATATAACTGAAAAATCCGAATGTTATCAGAAATATAACCGCTATAATTATCGATATAGTTATTAAAAAAATATAAATTGATTTCATTTATTAAATTGGAATAAAAGAAATCGATAAATCAAACGTAAAACTTTTTTTTTGAAATCATCTTCTTCGAAAGCGCAATCGCTACTACTCCGAATAATTCCAAAAATAATAATATCCGAATATTTTAGAGATGAATTTTCCAGTTGATACCCGTTCCGACAAAAAAATAACAGACCGCCAGTTTAGCACATACTCTTATCAACAGCCGATCCAACAATCCCTTCAAAACCCGAGCATGTTCGACCGCAATTATTTCCAGATGAACCATCAGACCACCAATTTGGATACTCTCCGCCAGCACAATCCAACAGACCGTCTCTTCGAAACATCCCAAATATACAGCAATTTTGGCGCCTCCCAGCCACAGCATTCCCACTTCCAGCAAACACGCGAATCTAAGTCGAATATTGTCAGCGGGGATGAAGCATCTAATCGCGTATTCATAGATATTCCCCACCGTAATTATAGCAATGATGTTTCGCAGCGTATAAGTGGATTTGGAATTGTTCCGAAGGACACGCGCTATGAGAATGAGTCGAAGTCTAAAACAAATGACACCTCTAACATGAGAACAACTCGATATTTTGGGACTCCGAGTAATAATTTATAAAAAAATCTATTAATAATTTAGATAATGAAAAATAATCAATTATTTAGAAAGCCCCCGACTCTTGATTTATTTAGCCGGTTCGCCAAAATATTTGGTTTAACAGATATTAATGACTGCCGTAAATTTACAAGAGATAATTTAACTCATTATAAGACACTTGAACGTTTCACTGATTTTTACAATGAATTGGAAGAATATTATATTCCTTGTAAAATAGATAAATATTTGAAGAATATGAATGAGAAGAAAATGATTACAGTATTAAGACAAATTGCTAAGTTATATGATTACAATGTTATAAGCAACGAGAAATATATTAATTCAAAAAAAGTTCTCCAGTATTCATTGGAGAAAAATAACGGGGTTTTTGAATATGTTAATAAAAATCTTAAAATAATAGAATTCGATTAGTTCCATGAAGTTTTCCATCCAGCATATGATGGTTGAGTTGTTTGAATAAATGTTCCATCTCCATTGCTACTATTAATACGGTCGTCAAAACCTCTATATTTAATCCGCGAAATAATCCACGAATTATATAAGCTATAATAATACAATTGTCGATTCCTTGGAAAAAATGTTTCAATAAATAATTTTGATAATCCAGTTTCCAATCCGAGAAGTAATTTTCTTGATATGTCATAAAGAAATGACATTAATTGATACGTATAATTAATAATTTGGAATAAATTTGTGTTATTATTTGTTCTATTATATGGTTGATTGTATGCTATTTTTAGTATAGTTTCATAATTTATAGTTGTATCATTATTAAATATTTGAAAATAATTCATTGATAGCGTGTAAATATTATATTGGTCAAGTGGTTCTAATAAATACCTGTCTGAATATATTATTGAAAGAGAGCATACATCGTCTATAAATTCTGACTCATAATTATTTAAAGAAAATGGGGTTAAATTTGCCCATGGAACAATTAAATTATTACAGGTATTTTTTCCTTCATTATAGAATAAATACGTTTTTTCTATATTTAAACAAAACGAGATAAATTGATTTCGTATCGTATCTTTATATTTTATTTGGAGAGGGTTTGTTATGAGAATACTCGGAACAAATATATTAAATATTTCTTCTAAATTAAATAAATCCAAGTTAGATGGACTATTTATTTGTCGCCTCAAACAACATCCATATTCCGTTTTTGAATTAATTGCGACATTATATTCAATAAAACCATAATATGGATTAATAAACCGCATATAATAAGGAGTGTATTTCCGATAATTTATATATTGTGATAAATTATAGTCGATTGATATTGCGGATATAGTTGAGCGAAGAATACAACATGGTTTTGTTTCTGATTCTACATCTATCTCTTTTTCCACAAACTTAAATGGTTTTGCTTCTTTATTTAACAATGTTGGTTCTTCATCTAACATACTTTATCCAATATAATATTCTCAGGACAATATGTTAATCCTTGCGATGTTAGTGTCTGATGTAAGTATCCCCGCAAATTCACGCGAACAACGTGTAGCACCGCAAATATAAACTTACTCCTTTCTTCGGCCCCGCTGGAAAACATCAAATAATTCAAATTTGACATATTGCGAGGGTCTATTAAACGGACTCCTCCTATATTCTCCCATCCTACACTATAACAGCACACATTCAATCCCCGATTCACATTTATCTGGACCCGATACGTCTGATTACAGAAACTCCGAAGTATATCAACAAGAGGTTGATTGACGGGGTCATCGAGTATAACAACAATCTCTTCCTCCGTTTTCCCAGCCAAAATAGTAGGTAATAGGTCATCAGCTAAATCAACTGTTTGCTGATTCCAATATCTTGATGGTAAGCTCATTTATATAATATAATCATAGTTTATTTTATGGAATCGCAAGATATAAAAACCAATTGGTTTTTATATATTTATAATCGGTCGCCTACGGATTCTTAATAACGTAATTCATATTATACCACAGGAGTATCAACTTCTGGCCCGGAATGCCAGCCGCGTAATGATTCTCCGGTAAAAACCAATTTGGCGTAACCATATTATAGCAATAATAGCGCCCGTTCGCCCTAAATTCCTTCGCCATTTCAAGCGCCGCGTAAAGACTTTCATAAAACTCGCGCCCCTTCCTCGCAATAATAAAGCTCTTATCCACTTCATCCACGTAAATAATATGCCCATTTATGTTAAAGGGGACAGAGAAATCATATGTGTATGGGTTCGGGACAATATATGAGATGAAAGTCAGGTCAATCAGGTCATTCTGGTCATACATCTTTGAATATAGGCCCGCTTGTTGAGGGACATATCGATAGCAGTATGTTTGGCCCTGTGCCTTCAACTGTTGTGCCCAGTCCGTCGCCTGATACAAATTCGTAAGATATGTCTCATCGACGAAGGCCCTCATTATAAATTTATCCATTGGCGTTAGCGTATTGAGGTCTAAATCAAAATAAGTGAGACTATTATATGACATATTATATCATACATTTATTTCTCGGCCGGATCGCTACATTTACTCAAAAAACACTTGCTTCCCTGATTAGTGTAATTATTGGAGAATGAGTCGCTCGTAGTGAAGGTCAGTTCGCGAAATTCACGGGCGGTGTATTTAAGAGGGACTAACATACATCCAGCTAAATCATATGGAAAATTCGCCAAATAACAGAAGTCGCGGGCCTGTTCTAAATACCAAAAGCAATTATTGGAGGCCCGATAGAGGCCCTGAATTTGCTCTCCCATCGCATAAATGAGTAAAACTTGGATATCTAAATCGTCCAATAACATAATCTCATATTGCTTCGTATATGAGTTGAAATATTCAAGCTGGCGATTGGTAATCAAATCGAGGGCGAAAGCCCTGTCCTTCGCCATTTTCTGGCTCGTCGTCCAAAAGAGGTAGAGAGTCTGCGCGTAATAGACACGGCTCGCGGGGCCACAGCCATCCTTATCGCAATATGAGCACTTATTACAGGGGTCCGGTAAATTTCGGAGGATATTGACATAACGATAGCAATAGAATTTTCCCTGCGCCTTCTGTTCTTGACCTGCTAAATAAAAGGCGTCCGTTAATTTTTGGATTTGCTTTTGATTACAGAGGAGAAATTTAACAAACGTATTCGTTTTTTCTTGTTCTGGGTTGTAGTCTTGCTTATAATATTGAAATCCGCAATTTGCCATCTTATAATTTATTAGATATTATTTATTTATAGAATTTGGTAAAAAATGGTTGTATATCGGAAGTATTTTATTTAGGTAAAAAAATGTTTTGTTTATTTGGTTGTTTTATTGGAAATAAATCCTACACTAACCACGACTCGCACAAACGTTTTGATGAATCATCCCATAGATATTCACCACGCGAACATGTTCAAATAAATGGAAAAACTTGGACATTTATTCAATATACGTCCAATGGAAATTGCTGGATGTATTCTTACGAAAAATACGCCGGAAAGTTTATCACGACATTCAGTATTTTTCATTTGAATTCAATTGGCGATTTCCTTCAATTATCTTTCAGCGATTGCGTTGATAAAATAGAAACCACTCATGACCATGAGCCGGAAATTTGTGGGAATTTTTTTCAAGTCAAATTGGGAAATGAAAAGCAAATTGATATATATCTGAATTACTTAAATTCATTGGTTTACGACAATAATTGCTCAATTGCTCAAATAATGTGATTTATAATAAAAAATTGATGGTAAATATATATTTTATTTTATGAATGATATTCACGAGATGTTAAAAATAACCTTAAACTACTCAAAACGCTCAAACGGCCCAAATTATTGGAACAAAAATGATCTTTTAACCCGCGGTAATTTCGAAACAGGAGCAAAATTAGTTCCCGTGGTTCAGCCAACTCAAGCATCAACAGCACTCTTTTGTTTTTCTAAAAAGGATTGCTGTATTGTTCGAGGTTTCTTCACGTTGACTATAATTGAAATAATCGTTCCGAATGGACTTCGGTTTTTTCAATTGACTATCCAACCACTGAAACAAGGTCGTCCTTCTCAAAATGTTGCTTGGTGGTTCCTAGATATATTTTGTTTCCGTTCTTTAACTGTCGATGATTATTTCAAAAAGAACCTTCAGAATCTGGTGGACATTGTTAAACGTTCAATTTATCATGGATTGAATCTTTTCGAATTTGCGAGAGAACTTGTTCCTATGGAATTTGATATTACAATGCTTACAGATTCTCCTTGTCCAGATACTTCAATCGATGATGACATTTTTGGAAGAGAAATCAATCCACTTCGGTGTGATATTCAATTATCGCCGCTACATGTCCAAAGAAAGCGTCAGTTTTTGTGCATTGAAGACGGAGCTGTCGAAGTTTTTGATGAAAAAAACGAAGAGCTCAATCCTAAAAAGAGATGAAATTAAATCATTGGATGATTTATAATATAAAAATTGATGGTAAAATCAAAACATTTTATATGTATTAATTCGCATCGCGATAAAAAAATGTTAAACTCAAACCACTCAAAACACTCAAAACGTTCTGACTTAAAACCAGAACAACCCCTCATCCAATCTGGTATTGAAGATGAATTGCTACTCCCACCATTAGAATTTCAATTTCATAAGACTTTTTCAATTGATCTGGGAATTCCGAAACATGGGGTTTACACTGTCACAATTCAATATCATGACTCAAATGGTACAACAACCGGTTTTTATGAATTTGAAATGATGCATTTGTTGAAAAATAATGTTAAAGTTATTATCATTAATAAGAGGATTATCGAATTTCTATTTGAAACAAACTCAATTGATGGTGAATCACTAACGTTTTCACATACATTCATTTTTTCAAATGCACATGAATCAAACTTTGAGCTTGGAACCCCATTGGAATCAATTCCGATTCTTCTTCCTTTGGATGGTATTCATCCTCTCTGTTTTAATTTATTCTATTGTATCATTCCAAGACTAAATACCGAATCATGTTCTAATTTTACTGATATAATGTGCAATCGTTATGAAATCATTATCATTCAATCATCTGGCTCATCTGAATCTGACGACTTTATAGTGACTCAAAAAATAATGTGGTGTACGTGGAACTCTGAATTTCCATCAATTCGAAGAGATCCTAAGACAGGACATTTTTTTGTCGCGAGTAAGTCTGATGATCAAGACAAACCAATTGATATATCCAAATATGCTAAAAAGAATCTTGTGATTAATTTTCCGGAACCAGTAGAACTTCTTGAAAATGGAACACTTGTTTTACATGATTTGTCTATTCCGTTTGAGTCAGAAAAATATGATTTCAATCCTGTTTTAATGATGCATCTTTCAAATGGTATATACTTGTTCCAGACCCCAATTCATCCAAGGATTCAGGAAATATGTATTGTCAAATCATCTCCCCCAGATTCTTGGAGACCTCGACAAACCACAAGATATTTTGGCGATGGAGATATTATTGTCAAGAAAATCTACCTGAGAACTGGGAACCCGCTTGATGTTCTTAGAATGGGAACTGGGAACCCGCATGATGTTCTTAGTAAGACTTTCATGCTTGGGACAGACGAAGATGATGAATTTGCCGGATATCGATTAACTATTTAATCATTAAATTACTTTTGTTTATAATAATAAAAATTGATTATAAATGTATATCTTTTTATATGAATTAACTCAACGCATTAAAATGGGAAACAATATTTCGTCGTTAAAATTACAAGAGCAACCTTCCAAAGAAGGGATGTGCAAAAGAGGCTTTCCTCCCAATAAAAAATTTCCTCTTAGAGGACCATTTTTTATTGAGACAACTGAGCCGATCAATGGAATTCACAAGTTCCAATTATACAGAATTGATAAAGACGGTATATATACAAAAATCTTTTCATTTGAAACATGTGATTATTTGAACAACGCATACCACTTTTTTTATGATGGTGAGTTTGTAAAATTTGTCTTTGAAACCGAATCATTAAATACAGAATTCATACATTCTATTGATTACTCCGTCTTATTTTCCAAGACAATTCAATCTGAAATGGATTTATGGAATTTTCTGATTTCAATGCCATATATAGTTCACATAGATAGGCAGATTTTTCATCTCACTGGAAACTACTGGTATCATCATATATCAGTTGGTCCAAATTTATATGAATTTTACATTGTGGAATCATCAGATAAAACCCATGTGAATGGATTTGAATGTAAATTGAAGTCAGGAGACACTATCATTCAGAAAATCAATGTTGAATCTTCAAGCATTCCATTCGTTAGGAACGATGAAGAAGGAAACCTTGTAATCGCAAGTGCGGATGAGGATAACAGATTCGTTTCGATTCCAATTAGGCTTCCAGTGTAATAATTTTCTTAATGAAAAAGCAATTTTTCATTTAAATTATAAAAAATGATGGTAAAAAATAAGCATTTTTTACCAATAACACTGGATTACAATGGGAAACAACCAAAGTTCACAAAAAATCCACTCCATTAATTTGAAGGTAGAATTCAATGCGCAATTACGCGAATGGATCATCACAATTTTCGAAGTTCGCGACGTTCATGGAAATCTCGCTACACCTCCACCTGAATTTGAAACTGTGATGTTTTCAGCCGGATGTTGGATAACTGATAGAACTATTATTGATACTGGTTCAAATGAAATTCCACAATTATAATATGACATCAAATCAAATGAAATTCAAACTACGCGAGAGATGGAATTGTATTTGATGCGATAACGAATTATTCAATCAATTGATTAAATTATAACCTATTTTTCGGCTCAACATACGGAACTTTCAAAAAATTAAATATTTTCCTCTCTGTAGAGAAATCCCCAGCGATATATTTCCCGTTTTTACGGAAGCCGTGTTCACTCAATGTATATCCCTGCTCCTTCGCTATTTTCCGTATCTTCCGACTAAAATTCTCCCCGCTCCCAAAATAGAGTGTATAAAATGACCTCATTTTCTCGTCGCTTATCCGAA
>VFQS010004378.1_pt1 | contig 10256 bp, 13 predicted proteins | sample 3512361 | NCBI WGS metagenome assembly VFQS01 (sample SAMN10412375, study PRJNA504923) | tailings metagenome | isolation source: Relicate 1 Philex TSF3 active mining | place: Philippines | reverse complement strand
CGAAGTGGCCTTCGCGGAAGTGGCGATCTCCCGTCAGGCCAGCGCTCTCAACAGCATCGCTTACGGGCTGGCGGAAATCGTCAAACGTGCCCGTCGCCAGGGCGCCCATGGCTACGACAATGCGGTCGCGGCCGCCCTGCGTGATCTGGAGAGCGGCAAGTGAGCGCCGCCTTCAGCAGCGCCCCGCTGCAGATCATCACCGCCGACGAACGGATGCGCGAGCGCCGCGGGATCAAGGGCGTGCTGACCGGGATCTCCGGGATCGGCAAGACCTCCCAGCTCTGGACTCTCAACCCGGACACCACGCTGTTCATCAACCTCGAGGCGGGTGAACTGGCCGTGCAGGGCTGGCCCGGCGATGAGATCCGGATCCGCGACTGGGATCGCGCGCGGGATCTGGCCTGCTGGATCGGCGGCCCCAATCCCGCGATGCGCGACGATCAGACCTACAGCCGGGCCGATTATGCCCGGGTGTGTAATGCCTTCGGTCCGCCGAACATACTCGACAAGTACGACACGATCTTCGTCGACAGCATCACGGTCGCCTCGCGCCTTTGCCTGCAATGGGCAAAGGGGCAGCCGCAGGCCATGTCCGACCGCAGCGGCAAGGCTGATATGCGCGGGGCCTACGGCCTGCTCGGTCAGGAGATGATTGGCTGGCTGACCCACCTGCAGCACACGCCGGACAAGAATGTCTGGCTTGTGGGCCTGCTCGACAAGCGCCTGGATGATTTCAACCGGCCATACTTCTCGCTGCAGATCGAGGGCAGCAAGACCGGCCTGGAACTGCCCGGCATCGTCGACGAGATCGTGACCCTGGCGGACATCCGTCCGGCCGAAGGTGCGCCGTACCGGGCTTTCGTCTGCACGACCCTCAACGAGTTCGGCTTTCCAGCCAAGGACCGGTCAGGCCGCCTGACCGCGATCGAGCCGGCCCACCTGGGTCGCCTGATGGACAAGATCCGTGGCCCGCTCGCTGGCCCGCCGGCAGCCCGGCTCGATTTCGAACTCCCCGCCAATCCTGACACCACGCAGCCCGGAGCCTGACGCCATGACCGATATGGATTTCAACACCGCCGACACCCAGGACTCGGCCTTTGCCCTCATTCCCGCCAACACACTCGTCAAGGTCTGCCTGACCATCCGCCCCGGCGGTGCAGGCCCAGAAGGCTGGCTGACGCAGAGCCGCAGCAGTTCCGCCCTTTATCTCAACAGCGAGGCGGTTATCGCTGATGGCCCGAATGCGCGTCGCCGCATTTACACCCGCATCGGGTTTCGCGGCCGCAATGCCGGTACGGGTGCCGAAGACACCTATGCCAACCGGGGGCGCGCGTTGCTGCGCGGCATCCTCGAATCCGCGCATGGTGTCCGCTCTGACGACACCTCCGAACAGGCCCGCGCCAAGCGCAGCATCCGCAGCTTCGGTGACATGAGCGGGCTGACGTTCATCGCCAAGATTGGCATCGAGCGCGACAAGAACGATCCGAACGATCAGGGCCGCAACGTAATCGTTGCCGCCATCGGCCCCCAGCATCCCGAATACGCAGTCCTCATGGGCACCGCGCCCGCCGCCTATGCCGCAGCGCCTGCAACGGCTCCTGCCACGTCGCCCAACACTTCCCCGAACGGCAACGCGCCGTTCTGGGCCCAGTAACGGGAGCAACCACCATGATCCCCAGGGACTACCAGCGGGCGGCAGTTGATGCCGCCCGGTCGCGGACGGCTGCCCATGGCAACACCATCCTGATGCTGCCCACCGGTGCCGGCAAGACGGCCGTGGCCGGGTTCTATATCGGCGAAGAGGTCGAAGCCGAACGCAATGCCCGGGTGCTGGTGCTCCAGCATACGGATGAGCTGGTCCAGCAGAACCTTGCCGCCATCACGGGCATTACGGGCCTGCGGTCGTCGATCGTCAAAGCCTCCCAGAACGACTGGTCCGGGCAGCTCATTTTCGGCAGCGTCCAGACCCTCGCGCGGGCTGGCCGCCGCGCCGATCTTGGGCATGTCTCTCACCTGGTTATCGACGAATGCCACCGCGCCGCAGCTTCCGGCTACCTCGATATCGTCAGGGACATTCGTCGGACCAATCCCGACGTAAAGATCCTCGGACTGTCGGCAACGCCCAGTCGCGGTGATGGCCGGTCGCTCCGCCAGACCTTCGACAACATCGGCTATCAGCTGAAAATCGGCACGCTGATTGCACGCGGCATTCTTGTCCCGCCCAGGACTTACACCATGGATCTCGGCGTGAACGACGAGCTCGCAGGGATCAATTCCATGGCTGGTGACTTCGACATGCGCCAGGCCGACAAGGTGCTGAACCGGTCAGTGCTCAATGACGCAGTGGTGCAGCACTGGCGCGAAAAGGCCGGTGACCGGCGCAGCATCTTCTTCTGCTCGACGGTTGATCATGCTGACGCCGTGGCCGCCGCCTTCCGCTCAGCAGGAATCACTGCCGAGACAATCTCGGGCGACATGGCCAGCGCCGACCGCGCCGATCTCATTGCCCGCTTTGATCGCGGCGAAGTACAGGTCCTGACGAACTGCATGGTGCTGACCGAAGGGTTCGACAGCCAGCCAGTCGGGTGCATCGGCATCCTGCGGCCAATGCTGCACAAGGGCACCTTCATTCAGGCCATCGGGCGCGGGCTGCGCAAGGTCGACCCCCAGCGCTATCCCGGCATCATCAAGACCGACTGCGTCATTCTCGACTTTGCCGGCGCGGCGATCCGTCATGGCTGCCTCGAACAGGAAATCTCGCTCGACGATGATGACGGACAGCCCGGAGAAGCGCCCTACAAGTCCTGTCCTGACTGTCAGGCGGAAATCCCGCTGGGCTCTGGCGAGTGTCCGTTCTGCGGGCATTTCTTCGCCCGCGAAGTTGGCGAAAAGCGCCTTCTGACCGATTTCGATCTTCTCGAAATCGATCTGCTCAACCAGTCTCCGTTTCAGTGGTGCGATATCCGCGGCGACGGGGAGTCACTGATCGCGAGCGGCTTCGATGCCTGGGCTGGCGTATTTCATGATGGCACCCTCTGGCATGCGCTGGGCGGGCCGAAAGCCGGTGCGCCGCGCAAGATCGCGATCGGCACTCGTGTCCAGGCGCTGGCTGAAGCGGATGATTTTCTGCGCTCGGCCGAAAGCAGCCTGGCAGCGGCCAAGAGCCGGCGTTGGCTGAAGGAGCCGGCATCCGCGAAGCAGCTCGGCTGTCTGCGCCGGGCCGGGATAGAGGTGTCGCCGATGGACTTCGGCTATTCGAAATACGACGCCAACTGCCAGCTGAAGTTCCACTGGAACCGTGATGCCATCATTCGGCTGGTATCCGGAGCACAGCCGAGGGTCGCGGCATGAGCAGAGGGAACGGCATCTGTCCGTCCACGATGACCGCTGAGGCTCGTATGTCCGAGTTGGGGCGCATCGTCGCCGCCGGCGTCCTGCGCCTGCGCGAACAGTCCAGTTCTATATCTGTCCACGGTGGAGATAGTTCACTCGCTATCTCGCTCACCAGGAGCGTCAGTCGTCCCCGGGCAAAAGCCCGGAATGGAGGACGATAATGCACAAACAGGATGACAATGCGCAGGTGCTGGCCAGGCTGGCGGCGCTGAAAGACATGTCGGTCAAACAGCTGAAGGCCGAATGGGCAAAGCTGTTCGAGACAGGGGCACCCAACAACAGCCGGTCGTTCCTCGAGCAGCGGCTGGCCTACCGGATCCAGGAGCTGACGTTTGGTGGCCTGTCGAAGCCGGCGCGCCAGCTGCTCGACGCGCTGGCGGACGAGGTTGAGGGCAAGAAGGTCAGGAAATCGGTGATCAGCGACCCGCGCAACCCGGTCATCGGCACTCGGCTGGTGCGGGAATGGAACGGGACCGAACACGTCATCACCGTGCTGAAGGACGGGTTCGACTGGCAGGGCCGCCGCTACAAGTCCCTGTCGGCCATCGCCCGGGACATCACCGGCACGCAGTGGAATGGCTATCGCTTCTTTGGCCTCCGGGAACGGAAGGACGCAGCATGACCGACACGGCACCCCGGCGGCGTCTGCGCTGCGCCGTCTACACCCGCAAATCCAGCGAGGAAGGGTTGGACATGGAGTTCAACTCGCTCGATGCCCAGCGCGAGTCCTGCGAGGCCTATGTCGCCAGCCAGCGGGCCGAAGGCTGGGTCTGCATGCGCGAACGCTATGACGACGGAGGGTTCTCGGGCGGCACGCTCGATCGGCCGGGGCTGAAAACTCTGATCGAGGACATCGAGGCCGGTCTGGTGGACGTCATCGTCGTCTACAAGATCGACCGCCTGTCTCGCTCCCTGATGGACTTCGCCAAGCTGGTCGAGGTTTTCGATCGGCATGGGGTCACGTTCGTGTCGGTGACGCAGGCGTTCAACACCACGACCTCGATGGGCCGGCTGACGCTGAACATCCTGCTGTCGTTCGCCCAGTTCGAACGCGAGGTCACCGGCGAGCGCATCCGCGACAAGTTCGCTGCCAGCCGCGCCAAGGGCATGTGGATGGGCGGGTTCGTGCCGATGGGGTACGACGTCGTCGACCGGAAGCTGGTCGTCAACGAGGCCGAGGCGGCGGCGGTCCGGCATATGTTCCAGCGGTTTGTCGAGCTGGGATCGGCAACGTTGCTGACCCGGGAACTGGTGGCGAGCGGCGCTCTCAACAAGCGCGGCAAGCCGATCGACAAGGGGTTCCTGTACAAGCTGTTCCGCAACCGGCTCTACCTCGGCGAGGCCGTCCACAAAGGCACGAGCTATCCCGGCGAGCATCAGGCCATCATTGACCAGCCGCTGTGGGATCACGTCCATACCATCCTGCAGGAGAGCCCGCGCCAGCGGGCGGCCAACACCCGCACCCAGACCCCGGCGCTGCTCAAGGGACTGATCTTCACGGATCGCGGCATAGCCATGACGCCGACGGTGACGAAAAAAGGCAGCCGGCACTACCGCTACTACACCTCGATGGATGCGATCCGGAACCGCGCCTGTGAAGGCCGGGACAGCTTTGTCCGGCTGAATGCTGGGATGGTCGAAGGCGCCGTCGTCCAGCACATCCGGTCGCTGCTGCGCTCACCGGAAATCGCGGCGCGGGCAATGGAAGCGATCCGCCGTACCACTACGGATATGGATGAGCAGGATGTTGTCAGTGCGCTGGCGGGCTTTGATGGACTGTGGGAATCGCTGTTCCCGGCCGAGCAGGCGCGTATCGCCCGCCTGCTGATCGAGCGGGTCACGGTCAGTGCCGATGGCCTTGCGGTTGACCTGCGCACCGAGGGCCTCGGGTCGGTCATCCGGGAAATGGTCACCCCGAAGCAGGAGCTGGCAGCATGAGTACCCCCACCACCATGCGCGTGTTCATCCCGCTCACCATCCGCAAGCGCAACGGACGGCCGAAGATCGTGCCGCCTGCCGACGTGGTGCCGGATACTGGCGGGGTTGACCCACATGTGCTGAAGGCGATCGCGAGGGCGTGGGGTTGGCGGCGAAAGCTGGAAAGCGGCCAGGTGGCGACCATTCAAGACATTGCCGATTCCGAGGGCATCTCGGACCGCTATGTCGGGCGAATGCTGCGCCTAGCCTATCTGGCACCAGCTGTGCTGGAGAAGATGCTGATTGCGCGCGTCCCGCCAGCGGTGTCGGTCAAGGAACTGGCCGCGGCAGCAACACTGCCTTGGGCGGATCAGGTTATTATCGTGTTTGGCTAATCGTCGTCGCCTTCGCATCCATGTCCTTATCTATCAGAAGTCCTCGGCTAGGATGCGTCGCGCTTCGCTGGCGATCGCTTCCGCGATGATCCGGTAACTGTCAGAATAGGCAGCACCTTCGCGCCATACGGCTGCGATCGCGCGGCTTGCGCTCCAGTCCGCCAAGTCAAGCCGCTTGACCATGTCTTCCCCACCGACCTCGGAGCGCAGGTACAATTCCGGAATGATCGCGAAGCCGAGGCCCGAACCACACATCTGACGAAGGGCATCAAGGCTTGTTCCCTGATAGTCCTCAAGAACAAGCGCCCCGAAGTCGTCGCACACTTCCCTGACCTGGCGATAGGCATGATGGCGCTGGTCAAAGCTCAGGAATTCTGCGCCCGCCAGATCCTGTTTTCGCACCCGCGCCATCTTTGAAACCGGATGATCGGGGGGGCATACAATATGGAGCGGTTCGCGGAATAGCGATTCAATGTGAAGTGCGCTTCCCGATACCGGGAGTGGAGAGAGGATCATGTCCAATTCGCCGCGTGCGAGTTCGCGGGCCTGTTCGTCGGGAATGCCCTCGCGGACATAAAGGCGCATATCGGGATACGCGCGGTGCAAGGATGCGACGATGCCTGGCATCAGATAGGGGCCGAGAGTCGGAGTTACGCCAAAGCGGATCGTGCCCCCGATTCCAGTCTTGGCGCGCAGGGCCATGTCCTCGATGTCTTTTACATTGAGCAGCAGCTTGCGCGCACGCGCTACCACTTCACGTCCGATGGGCGTCAATTGAAGCGGGCTTTCATTGCGCTCGACCAGAGTTACGCCAAGCCGGGCTTCCAGCGCGCGCAATTGCTGGCTCAGGGTCGGCTGCGCGACATGGACGGCATCCGCTGCGCGCCGGAAGTTCCGATAATCCGCAAGGGCGACGAGATAGGTGAATTGGCGTAGAGTGGTCATGATAGTCAAATACTATCAAATACGCCGATGCGAATCAATTTGAGTAATTGCCGATTCTCACTGATCTTCCAGCGCATGGAGGTAGAACATGAACCGATATCTTGATCGCTTGCAGCAGGAGCATCGACGCCTGAACCGCCTGATCGACAATTGTCGCAGTGTTGCTCGTCAGAGTGAGATGATGTCGCTCAAGAAGCTGCGTCTCAAAATCAAGGACAGGATTGCCCAACTGCAGCGCAGCGCTGGTCCCGTCACCCCCTAACCACGCTGCGCCGGGGCGGCGCGTGCCCCCCCATTCCCCGCGCCGCCCCTTTTTTCCCGACTGTTGCGCCACTTCGTGGCGATGATGAGGATAGTTCAGTGACACAGCACGGAAGAATGGATTGCCCAATTTGTAGCGTCGCACTGGTCATGAGCGACAGACAAGGCATCGAGATTGATTACTGCCCGCAATGCCGAGGCGTCTGGCTCGATCGCGGCGAACTCGACAAGATCATCGAACGTTCGGAAAGCGCCGCACCCCGGGTAGCACAAGCTCCGGCGCCTACGCAGCCGCAGCAATACGGGCAACAGCCCGTTTATCATCAGAAGAGGCGTAAGTCCTTCCTTCAGGAGTTGTTCGATTAATCGCCTGCCGAGTCCCTGCACATTTGTTTTCTAGCGGGTAGGGAGTTCGGCAGATGATCGAATCCGATCATGCGGGAGCGCGACAATCAACCCCGCTAGTGAGCTAAGAATGGCAAAAGGAGGAGCGTACTTAATGACCAATCATAATCTGTTGCTTTACGCGTCGCTGGAGGGCTCGCAGCCTGCAATCGGCTCCGCAGCATTTGCGATCAACGCAGCTGCAGCGCTCGGTGCTCATCTAAATATACTGGCACCGCATGTCGACGTACGCACTCCTGATAACTGGGGTTCGCGGACTGCCGAACAGATTGAGCGGGACGATAAGGAACGTCACAACAAACTCACTGGGCTTGTCGAATCCATTCTAGCCAAAGCTCACGCCAATGCCGTCAGCGCCTCAGGCCAGACTGATTGGGCGCATGCATTTGGCCCCATTCCCTTTGTTGGCGATCAAGCCAAGCTGCACGATCTTGTGATCATGGGAACTGATCAGAGCATATTTCTCAGTGAACGCAAGTTTGCGGAGCATGTGCTCATAGAAGCGGGGCGTCCGGTCGTCTTCGTTCCGCCCGACCATGCCGGTTCATTTTCCTGCAAGAGGGTCACAGTTGCGTGGGATCACACGCGTTCTGCTGCTCGTGCATTGCATGATGCGCTCCCGCTCCTGCGGCTAGCCGAAGAAGTGATCCTCACGGTGATCGGCGGGGAAAAGCAGTTCCAGACTAATCCGGACGCCACTACGATCGAAGGCGCGCTGTCGCGCAAAGGGCTGAATGCACGTCTGGAACAGGTTGATCTCGGTCAGCGAACAATCGGACAGGCGCTCCAGCATGAGGCTCTGGCCAATGAAGCGGATCTGCTCGTCATGGGAGCCTATGGCCATTCCAGACTGCGGGAGTTCATTCTAGGTGGGGCCACGCGCGAGGTCCTCGAAAATCCGCGCCTCCCAGTCCTTATGTCACATTGACCCGGCCTCGCATGACTCATGCGCCTCGCGCGAGTGGCGAACGATCAAGTGTCCGTTCTGCCCCGGCCGAAATGCAGGTGAGGATCATAACGAGTGAAACGAGGCAAGGTCCACCGAACGGGTGCATCAACAGGATACCTAAATGATGAAGAACTTGATCTTCGTGGCCGGAGCAGCTCTTGCACTCGCTGCGTGTGGCGATGCTGCCAAGCAGGCTGAAGAACTGCGCAGCAAGGCCGACGCAGCAATCGAAGGGCAGGGTGTAGTGGATGCTGTTGCTTCGGCGGTTGACGAGGAGGCCATCAAGGGCATGGCACAAGGTGCCGCAAGGCAGGCTCTTGGCGAGGCCCTTCCAGCCGAAGAAATGGCGGCTGTCGGCGCAGTGATCGACGAGGAGGCCCTTATCACCGGTGTCGACAAGGCAGTGGATGGTGAAGCGTTACGCGGAGCCGTCCGCGAGGCGGTGAACGGTGCGGCCGATCGGGTAACACAGCCGCCTGTAGAATAACGTACCGCTTCGCATCCGCTTTGCTGTGTGCGTCTCTGGCAAGTCGATGTAATACGCACGAGTACAATGGAAACTGTCGGGGTAGGAGCACAAGGCAGGCGATGCGCCGGCACAACCCCAGTGACAGCCGCAGGGCATCACCCTACTGATCGACGCTAATCTCCCGACAAAGGTTGCTGTCACATCATGCTTGCTGATGCATTTTTCCTGTTGCTGGGCCTTGTTCTGCTGATTGCAGGCGGTGACCTGTTGGTCCGCGGTGCCGTGCGGATTGCCGAAAGACTGAGTCTGTCGCCGATGCTGATCGGCCTGACAGTTGTGGGCATGGGCACTTCTATGCCTGAACTTGCCGCAAGCGTGCAGGCCAGCCTTGCCGGATCACCAGGGATTGCCATCGGCAATATCGTTGGATCGAACATTGCCAATGCCCTGTTGATCCTCGGAATAGCTGCACTGATCACACCCATCGCGGTAAAAACCCGCACCCTTTGGCGCGATGGCGGTATTGGCACCCTCGCCGTTCTGGCCTTGCTCGCCGCCGGCGCGACTGTTGGCCTCTCCCGCGAGGCTGGCATCATCTTCCTGATCGCGATGGGAGGGTATGTTTATTATGCGTATCGCCAGGAACGCCTGGGAGCGCCCCACAGCGCCGCTTATGATCGCGCCGTGGCTATGGAAGAAGTCGACCCGGCCCTGATCCCGCAGACGCAACCTGGCGGAAGGCTCTCGATTGCAATTCTCCTGTTCTTGGTTGGTCTCGTACTGATAGTGGGCGGCGGTTCGCTTTTGGTGGATGGCGCCATCAAGATTGCAGAGCAGCTCGGAGTGAGCGACGCTGTCATCGGTCTGACGATCGTGGCGGTTGGGACGTCCTTCCCGGAGCTGGTCACTTCTGCCGTGGCTGCTTATCGCAAGGAAGGTGACATTGCCCTGGGCAATGTCCTCGGCTCCAACATTTACAATATCTTGTTCATCGGCGGCATCACTGGCGTGGTGGCCCCCACCGAAGTACCTGCCAGCATGATGGCCTTTGACCTCCGGTTGCTAGTGGCGGCGTCGCTGGTTGTTATGGTATTTGCCTTCTCCGGAGGCCGGTTGAGCAGAAAAGAAGGCTTCGCCCTCATCGCATCCTACGCTGCATACACGGCCTACACGGTCGGCATGTTCTGACGGCTGGTCGACATTTGTTGGAACCTCGGGTTCTCTGCCCAGGCGCCTGCCGAGATTGGGCGCAAAAGGTTCGGTTGAACGAAAGCCAGAAAACCTTGGATTTACGTCGTTTCTGGAGACCGAACGTTTTCAGAGGGGGTTCGGGTGAAAAGAGACAAAAGCCGATCAGAGACCAATTTCGTCGTTTCTGGCAGTCTCTGAGGTTTAGGCGCGATCGGCAAAACCGCGCGGAAGCTAGGGATTTTCTGGCCCTGGAAGGCCCATCTCATTGATTCGCATTGAGATGTTGGCGGTGCGAGAGCGTCTCCCAACCAACTCTCTTTCTATTGTCGTA
>VFQS010004377.1_pt1 | contig 10257 bp, 13 predicted proteins | sample 3512361 | NCBI WGS metagenome assembly VFQS01 (sample SAMN10412375, study PRJNA504923) | tailings metagenome | isolation source: Relicate 1 Philex TSF3 active mining | place: Philippines | reverse complement strand
CATTCGAGATAGTTCTTGCTTGCTCTAAGGCACAGATACCATTGGTAATACATACTGCCTTTAGCCTTTTCTGTTTCTTCAGCTATAGGCATACGTCGACGTAGTGCTCCTGATATATGTTTAAACAAGCCTGGGTCTAATGTTTCTTCGTAAGATTTTTTGGCGGCTTCATATTCTTGTTCATTAAGTGCGTGCCAACCTATACATTTACCTGTTGGGCTGCGACCACATCCGCATTTGCCAATTTCATCAGAAGTCTTTACATGCATAGCGAACCTTTTTATGAATTCTTATAGAAATCATATCAAAAAATGTTAACGAAACGAGATTAGATCGATTAGTTCCTCAACGCGGGTGAAGATTTCTATATCTTAATAGTGTGCGAATGGTCGCCATAACTAGGAGAAATAAATGAAAAAAAATGATAAAGAAATTGTTGGTTGTGTATTGAGTGAAGCAAATTTACTAGCTAATAAACAGGCTGAATTCAATGAGAATTTCATTGTTAAAGGCAATGATGTTTTATATAAATTGCTATCTGAAATTATGTCGTTTTGTAGTGGGGTTATTAATTCACCATTGAGGCTGGAAATACTTTCGAAGATGAAAGTTGATCTATCTAAATTACATAATATTAAGACTCAAAAAAATACCCCAGACTTACTAGTCATAGTGAAGTTTATTGTTAGAACTAATCGTAAAAATGCGCATGTTTATTCAAGGGTGATTGATATGGCGCTACGATCAAAAATTACCCCCGAAGACTTACCTGATTTTATTAAAAAGAATGGTGGCGTTGATCGAATTAGAGAAAGTAATGTAGATCTTGCAGCGGTAGTAAAGCGTAAAGAGTTAGACCAGAAAAAAATTAGCTTTATTGCAGAGCTACTAAATCAAAAATTAAGCACTCCGTACGCTGAATTTTCTATAACAAAAGAGTACCGAAGTCAGGTACATGATTCGCAAGGCGCAAGTTCATTTTTCTACCCAATATGCGTCAATGTAATGGGTGGATATAAGATTGTTGGCGTTGTTCCAATGGATTTTGATTTTGAAGAAAAGATCCTTGATCGTGTGTATTTGGATTTAAGCTCTAAGAACATGTACAGCGAAGTTGAGATACAACAAATTGCTCGAGCGAAAGAGGTTATTTCTCCTGAGTATCAATTAAAAATAAAGATAGAACGGGAGCGTCAAGCTGAAGAACGACTTTCTAAAAAGCAAAAAGAGGATAAGTTACGTTTAGCAGAACAGTAATAGCTGAATGGCACTTTGGCATAGGTTCTGTAGCATATACACCTACCAAACTTAGTGAAAACGATATTCCGGGGCCCCAAACACCCTAACAAGCGAGAGTTAAAGCATTACAAACTAATGCTGACAGGTCAAAGGATGCTCTCAAGGTAGAGCGAGCAAGGCAGTAAATGAAAAAATCTCAAACTCAATTATCTAATAAGCTTAGATGAATGTAGGGATTAATTTGTCATTTCTTGTTAACAAAGCCTTTTCAAATAGATTATTTCCTGGATATCTCTCCTAAGACGGGTATTGTTCTCATATGAGCTATCGCTGTGATAGTTTACACAAGGAGAAGTATATGAAAATAGTTTTATCGCACGTGGTGTCTTCTGTTACAGAATTTGAGCTTGAATTAACTTCGGACAATTGGAAGAGAATTAAGTTTGAGATAGAGGCTATTCAAAAAAATGGTAGTTGTAGCGAGGTTGATGTGGCTACTCAAAAGAAATTTTTAGATAGTTTTGAAGGCAACGAAGAGTTGCATAGCGCGCTATACGATATTTTGGCATCAAACGCTCTGGGCACAGAGGAGAGGTACATTGATAGTTCAAATGAATCATATTACGGTGAACTTATCGCGTAATTACAATGACTCCTAAAGTAATTAAAAAACAATAGTTCTACAAAAAATACTATTCAAAATATATTGTATGTATATCGTCTAGATAAGTATTAATTTAAGTAACGGTGCCACCTGCGGGTGGCACTTTCATTTTAGATGCCTTGTTAACAAAGCTTTTCCGAATGAATTAGTTCCTCGATATTTTCCTTAAGAAGAATATCGTTCTCATAAGAACTATCGCTGTGATATTTCGAAAAATAAGGAGAAATAAATGAGTACACTTTATCACTACACTAAGGGTTATAACTTGTGCGGCATTCTAATGTCGCAAGTTATTCAAACTGAATCTAATTTTGGAGTTCGATTGATGCCTGGCATCACTAACCTTGCTTGGTTCACTAAGGAAGAAAGATTTCCTAGAACTGCACTTCCTTGCGTGCCAGAGATGCCAGAGACCAATTTGCAGCTTCATCTTTCGGAGATTAAGCCCGAAGTTGATATGTTGAAATTGGCGGGGTATGTTGGCGGTATTTGGCGGTTCAAGCTTAATAAAGACAATCATGATTCGCTACAGTGGTGGATTTCTAGTTATCAGCGGAAGCGATTGCTTAAGTCACCAATTGGTAAGGTCAAAGAAATGATTGCAAAGAAGGCGGGCGATAAGCAGGATTTATGGTTTGTGTCTTCAAAACCTGTTTCACTCGCAGATATGGTGTTGCAACAATTAACGCCACAGGGTTGGGTCAACAGAGCTGATTTTAAAAAGATTAATGGTTCGATATCAGTTGCGGACATTGGTAATGCTGATATTTGCAAAATTATGATGGATAGTATTTTGCAGCGGGCAAAAATGGGTATGCCGTTATCTGCGGAATTAATGACAGCTTAATTTTGATGGGGCAGAGGATTCTTTTACGATTTTCTGCCCTGGAAGCCTTATAGTATATAGAAAAACACTACACACTTTTCTACACACCGATACTAACTGCCCGCAAACCCCCATATAATAGGCGTCAATTCCGGTTTTCTCTTCTCATAATCCTTTGGTCCGCGGTTCAAGTCCGCGAGGGCCCACCAGTAGTCATAAACCCCCATCAGCAATGTTGGGGGTTTTGTTTTTTTAAGCATTTATTGAGCTTTAATACCTTATACTTATTTCACATCCTTCCTGGGGTTCATTGGCTTAAATAAATCGGAGCACATACATGAAACGCTTTCTTTGGGTATTAATTTCAGCTGTTCTTGCACTAGGTGTTGTTGCCTGTTCAAAAGGTGATAATTCAAAACAAATCAAGGTAGCAGTTTCTCCTGCATCTCCTCCTATGTTGTTTGATGACAAAGGGCAAATCGTTGGAGTTGATATGGATTTATTCCAAGGCTACTGTCAAGCACGTGGTTGCACGATTAAAGTAACCCCTTATGATTGGGCAGGAATGTTGGGTGCTGTTTCTAGTGGTCAAGCGGATGTGGCGTTTTCTGGAATCTCAATTACTGATAAGCGCAAAGAAGTGATGGACTTTTCACAGCCATACTATGACAACGCATGGCATTTAGTGAGCTTAAAAAATAAAAATATCAAAATTACTGATCTTAAGCAGTTGAAAAAATACTCCGTTGGTTACCCACGTGGCATGGCTTACGATGATCTTATTAAGAATGAGTTAGAGCCAAAGGGTTACTACACCTTGAGTAAGGTAAAGCTTTATCCATCATATGCTGAGGTGATTACGGATCTTCAAAATGGCAATCTAGATTTGGCATTCATTGAAGAGCCAGTATTCTTAAATTACCAAAATAAATTGAATCTGCCTGTGCAAAGTAGTTATGTATTTACAGGCTTTGATCAGTTAGGTTTTGCTTTTGCTAAGGGTTCAAAACTACGTGATGATTTTGACAAATATCTAAAAGAAATTGGCCCTGAAAAAGTAAAAGCTACTTTAGATAAGTGGATGAAGTAAACGTTCATCAATGACACTTTAAGAAAGATCATCTCGTGACTTTCTATGACATCCTTGCGCAACTTGCGCAAGGAGTCTCATACACAGTGTTAGTGACACTGGTTTGTTCTGCAACAGGCTTGGTCGTTGGGTTGGCTTTGGCTAGTCTGAGGCGTCTTGATTTTCCTGGGGTTAACTCATTCATTGATGGATATGCCTATGTCTTTCGTGGCGTACCGGTTTTAGTATTGCTATTCATCGTTTATTTTGGGTTGCCAGGTATCGGTTTTAAAGTGCCGCCACTATTAGCCATGGCCTTAAGTCTTGGCTTGGTAGCTTCCGCATATCTATCTGAAGTGTTTCGTGGGGCGTTTAATTCAGTTGACCCTGCTGAGATTTTGGCAGCCAAAGCCATGGGCATGACCAGGTGGCAGGTCTTACTTCATATTGAGTTACCTCAAATGCTCAGATTCTCAGTGCCAGGCATGGTTAATGAGTTCACAACAGTCTTAAAGTTTTCACCGTTTGCTTACACCGTGGGTATTCCAGAAATCACCAAGCAAGCCATGACTTTAACTGCCACAACTTTGCGTGGTATTGAAATCTACTTGGCAGTTGGGGTTTTGTATTTTGTTATTTACAGAATTTGTTTGATCGGTGTTCAAGTATTGAGTAAGCGGTATCAAATTCCTGGGATGGGCTCTGTATGAGTCAATCAAATTACTATTTAAGTGAGATATTAGAGTGGCGTTAATTCAGGTAAGAGATCTGGTTAAAGAGTTTGAAGGGCAAAAAGTTTTGTCAAACATCAATCTTGATCTCCATGAGGGCGAGGTTAAAGTATTGATGGGTGCCTCTGGCTCAGGCAAATCAACCTTATTGCGTTGCTTGAATCGCTTGGTAGAGCCAACATCGGGCTCGATTTTGTTTCGTGGTAAAGAGGTCTTGGGGCCTAACGTGGATGTTAGGGAGTTGCGTCAACAGATCGGTTTCGTTTTTCAGCAATTTGCCTTGTATAGCCATTTATCTGTTTTAGATAATGTGACCCTAGGTCTTCGTAAATTAAAAGGTATGAGTGAAGTGAGTGCCAAAGAAAAGGCTCTGCATGAGCTATCTCATTTTGATATGGCGCCTCATCAAGATAAATATCCTTCACAATTATCGGGTGGTCAGAAGCAACGTGTGGCTATTGCGCGTGCTTTAGCTATGGATCCTGCAGTCTTGGTCATGGATGAGCCAACTTCAGCATTGGATCCTGTAATGTCTAGAGACGTCGCAGATCTGATCAATCGATTGCATGGTGAGGGCATCACCATGATTTGTGTAACTCACGATTTAAATTTGGCTAGCAATATTGCCGAAAAAGTTATGTTCTTGGATAAAGGCGTGATTAGAGCGGATGACCGTATTGATGTTCTGAGTCAACATGCTGATCCAGTTATCCAGAAATTCTTTGGCGAGGGCCAGTTGTAATGGGTTCATGGCCGTCCTTTTGGCGTGATTTATCTGAGCAGATGCCTCTCATATTGACGGGCCTTTCGAACACCATTGAATTGGCTGGACTAATCAGTATTTCAGGATTGTTATTGGGCATTGTGGTTTTTTATTTAACGCTCAGTAGCAACCGTTTGATTCGTTATGTCATCAATGCGTACATATCTTTTTTTATTGGTATGCCGCTGATTGTGTTGCTTTTCTTGATGTATTACGGCTTGCCGCAATGGGGCGTACGTTTATCGCCCTATACAGTGGCATTTATTGGATTTACATTTAATGTGGCAGCGTACAACGCAGCTTATTTAAAAACTGCCTACAACGGCTTAGATAAAACTCAAATTGAGGCGGCTACTGCTCAGGGTTTTAATTCTTGGCAAATTTTCATTTTTATTACCTTGCCGCAAGTCATTCGTTTGTCGATTCCGGCGCTGACTAATCAAGTGATTGGTAATTTAAAAGATAGTTCTGTGGCGTTCTTGATTCAGTACACAGAATTCTTTGCGCGTGTTCAAGAATTAGCTGCCACTAATTTCCAATTCTTTAAAGCGTATATGTTGGCAGCCTTAGTTTATTTGGCTCTGGTTTCAATTATTGTTTTAGTAGCTAGAGCTGTTGAGAGGCGTTACGTTATACCAGCTTAGAGTCAACCGATGATTTAATCAAAAAGAGTTAATCAAAAATAACCAATCAAATTTTCTGATTGGCTGACTTCAACATAGACGCTGGCACGCAACCGCCAATAATCATGCCTGTTAAGCTGGCGCAAAGACCTGCTAGCTGAGGTGGCATGGCCGCTTCAGGCCACAAAATTTCACAAGTGATCCAAGTAATCAAGCCACCAAGAACAGCCAATAGACCACCTAAGGTGTTTGCTCTAGACCAGTAAACACCAAACGCTAATGGTACAAATGCAGCCACCAAAGTCACTTTGTAAGCGTTTTCTACCATCTTAAAAATCGATAGCTCAGAATTTAGTGCAAAGAGTGTCACGATACATGTGAAGCACAACACAGTGATGCGCATGATTTTTAATAAATGCTTGTCGCTTAAATGTTTGAACAAGCCTTTCACAATGTTTTCAGCAAATGTTACAGATGGCGCCAATAAAGTTGCGCTGGCACAACTCTTAATCGCTGACAGTAAGGCACCAAAGAACATAATCTGCGCAAAGAGTGGGGCGTGATTCAGGATCAAGTTCGGCAAAATTAACTGTGAGTCACTGTGTAAATAGTTCTCAATTAATTGTGGGTTAATCAGCATCGCTGAATAAGCCAAGAAGATTGGTATAAACGCAAAGATAAAGTAAAGCACGCCACCCAATATCGAGGCTCTTACCGCAATTGTGACGTTTTTAGAGGATGTGATTCTTTGGAACACATCTTGTTGCGGAATGGATCCCAACATCATGGTCACCAAAGCAGCAATAAATCCCAAAATGGCTGGTAAGTTAAAGTCCGGCAAGATATCTAGCTTGCCGGCTGCTGCAGCGTGGCTAATCACTACATCGACGCCACCAGTCAAAGTGCTCACCTCAAAACCGATATACAGCATACCAATCACGATGATGATCATCTGAATAAAGTCGGTAATGGCTACTGACCACATACCACCAAATAATGTGTAAATTAAAACGCTAGCAGCACCAATTAACATACCCATTTGTTGGGTCATGCCATCGTTGGATACCACGTTAAAAACCAAACCAAGTGCTTTGATTTGCGCAGCTACCCAACCTAAATACGAAGTTACGATACATAAAGTAATAATGATCTCTACTGTGCGACCGTACTTTTCTCTAAAAAAGTCACCAATTGTTAAATACTTCTTGTTGTAGAGATGTTTGGCAAAAAATACACCAACCAATATCAGGCACATGGATGAGCCAAAAGGGTCGGAAATAATCCCGCCCATACCTTCTTTTAAGAAGGTGGCAGGTACGCCCAATACAGTTTCTGAGCCAAACCAGGTTGCAAATACCGTGGCTGTCACAATGTACATCGGCAAGCTATGACCCGCTGCGGCAAAGTCAGCGGTATTTTTGACCCGCATGGCTGCCCAAAGGCCAATGCCAATAGAGATCACCCAGTAAACAATCACAAACCAGAGAAGCATCTCAACCTCGTTGATAGGAATGGGCGAATTATAGGGCTAGGCATCAAATATGACAAAAATGCTAAAACCTGATTTATATCTGTTGGCAAGCCATTTTTTTAGGTATAGGATAGTTAAATCTACAACCTGTTGGGAGAGAGAAAATGGCAAATCAAAAAGAGTTCATGGAATGGCAAAAAGATCGTGCAAAGGAGCTTTTTGCACTGTCACATAAATTGCTAGAAACCGCTAAGCAATTTAGCGAGCATCAAGCTACAGAGATTAAAGCTAGCATGGAGCATGCTAAGTCCTATGCCAAGCAAGCTGCTACTAATGATGTCAATAAACTCAAAGCCCTTCAGGAGCAATTTGCTGAAGAAGCTAGTGCCCGCATGGTTGCTTATCAAAAGAAAGTAAAAGCTCTTTTGAAAGCCATGGAGAACGAAGCAGCTGATGAAGCAGAAAAGCATCTGAATAAAGCACGTAATGCCATGGAAACATGGTTAAAAGAAGCAAGCAAAAATTTGCCAGCTGGTGCTGATAAGTTCACGGACGTGGTGAGAGATATTGCTGCTGCAGGCGACAAGGTGATGAAAGAAGGTCGCAAGATGGCTAAGCAAGCTGCTGAAGCGGCTGAGCAAGGTATCGAAAATTTAGAAAAAATGGTGAAGCAGCCTGGCGCTAAAAAAGCTGCGCCGGCAGCGAAAAAAGCACCCGCCAAAAAAGCCGTTAAAAAAACAACAGCACGTCGTCGTTAATTAACGCAATAAAAAAGGATATGCACTAGGCATATCCTTTTTTATAATCCCTTCATGAACATCAAATATCTCATTCTGGTTCTGCCAGTGATTTTAATTGTGGGATGTTCTACGCCTACGCCACCTGAAAAGTCGGTGATTCAGCAAGGTGATACACACTGGACCTTAGAGTTCACGCTTCTAAAAAATAATAAGCCTACTGAAATTAAAACCTACCAGTTTGAGTCTCGCACTGATTGCTTCAATACCATGTACAAAATGCAGGAAGCTGCGAAGAAAATCAAAAATCAAACTGGTGCTGGGCTTTGTTTCAAGCTGTTTGCTGATGGACAAGAGCGTACTGGTAATGATTCATTGGCTCGCCAGTAATCTTTATTTTTATCCAAACTCAAGGCATTAATAATTACATCTGGTTACTTGGTCTAACCAAATCTTTTCTTAAGTAGCCTAACTTTTCCGCTTTTACTAGCAAAGACTCCTCTAGATCAGGAGATAACTTTTTATCTCTCGCTAATATCCAAAAGTACTTGCCAGCAGGCTCACCAATTAGCACCCAAGAATAATCATTGGCTAAATCTAAAATCCAATAGTCGCCATAAAAAGGTCTGAAAAATGAAACCCTGAGTTTTGAGTTATTAGATCCTTCAACAATTTTGGCGATTCCCTTGGCTTCCTCTTTTTTGGATGCCTTGTGGCAGGTATTTAAAACACTCACACCACCATCGTCCCGCAAACCATATTCAGCGGTGACAGTTACGCAGTCATCATCTTCAAACCAATTGGGTAAGCGGTAGATTTCATACCACTTGCCTAAGTATTTATTTAAATCAACAGAGCTAACTGTTTGAAGAGGGGTGCTTGATTGTCTGTAAACGGGTTGATTGAGGCATCCAGTGATTAAAAGACTGCTTGTGGAAACAAGCAAAATTGTTAATAAACGTTTCATCTTAAAAAATTATCCGAAAAGGTATTAAAACTGTATCTAAAAACCAATATGTCAGTGACATCATTGGCTCCATCCACAAACTATTAATGGTGTGAGTGAGGACTAGTGCCAAGACGATATAAAAGCCCCATGGCTCGATTCTAGAAACCATCGCAGCTTGCTTCCAGGGCAGCAAGCCCACCAAAATGCGACCGCCATCGAGTGGTGGCAATGGGAACAGATTAAAAACAAACATCACCACGTTGGCTAAAACACCCGCTTGGCACATGCCCAATAAAAATCGTTCACTGGTTCCTAATTTAATGAGTAATAAATAGGCAATCGCCCAAATTACAGCTTGAAACAAATTCGATCCTGGGCCTGCTAGAGCCACCCAGACCATGTCTTTTTTGGGGTGTCTTAAATTGCCAAATCTAACAGGCACTGGTTTGGCGTAGCCAAATAGAAAACTGCCAGACGTTGCAAAGTACAAGAGTAGGGGTACAACAATCGTGCCCATGGGGTCAATGTGTTTGATTGGGTTAAGTGTGACTCGGCCAAGCGCATAAGCAGTATTGTCACCAAATTGCTTGGCTGCGTAACCATGCGCTGCCTCATGCAAGGTGATAGCAAATATAACGGGTATAGCGTAAATCGCTATGGTCTGAATGATTTGTGAGATATCCATTGCTAGGCGCTAAGTAATCGATAAAACGTCATAACCAGCATCTACAACGGCTGTGCTGATCTTTTCACGATCTAGTTCGGTAGATACTTTTACAGTTTTACTAGGTATATCAGTTTCTACCGTAGCCTTGGCGTCAATTGCCATAATCGCTTTGGTAATGGTCTGTGTGCAGTGACCACAGTTCATGCCATTAACAGTTAGAGTGATAGTCATTTATTACCTTTTATGAAAGATTTATATCTTGATTCGTAGGACAATTAAGATGATAGTGAATCTGCTTTAATTATCAATCGTATGAGCCAATTAGTCACCTTAAAAATCGACGGCATGACTTGCGCCTCTTGTGTGGCAAGAGTTGAAAAATCTTTATTAAAAGTAGATGGCGTTGATGTGGCCAGTGTTAATCTGGCAACAGAAAAAGCTCAAATTAGAACCCAGCAATCATCAGACGAGTTGGTGCCTCATTTAATTGCGGCAATTGAAAAAGCAGGATTTGAAGC
>VFQS010004376.1_pt1 | contig 10258 bp, 12 predicted proteins | sample 3512361 | NCBI WGS metagenome assembly VFQS01 (sample SAMN10412375, study PRJNA504923) | tailings metagenome | isolation source: Relicate 1 Philex TSF3 active mining | place: Philippines | reverse complement strand
ATGTTTGTTCTCTCCCTAATCTCTTTGTTTTATTGGGAGTGAGTTTATTTCATTTAAAAATCTAACGAAAAATTATTGTAAATAAAAATGGCAACGAAAAAAAATTAACTAGCAAGTGTACGCTAGTTCCACGCGGAGCATTTGTTAGTTAATCCCCCTGGCCTGCTGGCCTCCCCAGCGGGATCCCCCCTTGGTATAGAATATACCGACATTCAAATTTGGTCGTCAATACCGTTCAAAAAATTTCTGCCAAAATTTTTCAAAAAATCAGAACCTCTTTTAATATTTGAACTGAATACACCATTGATTTTTTTCAAATATTTTTCTTCTGTGTTTATCGGTTCTATTTTAGACCATTCCTTGTCTATATCTATTAAATGTGGATTAGGATCAATCTGGGACGACTTTATTTTGCAACCAGCAACTACTCCTGTTATTTCAAGAAGTCGACTTAAAACGAACCCATTTAATTTCTTAACGTAATCTGAAGTAGTAAACACCCCGTCGTGAATTGTTATTAGAGGTGCTGTTGGAAATAGTTCATTAAACTCCTTACATATAACTGCTAGTAAAAGGTAACTCTCTGCTCGTTGTAATAGATATGAGAACCTTTGTTTCCCAATCATCTTGTGTACCTGATTAATCCATCTTTCAACACCTGGGTATACTGTTTGGAATATCTTTATCTGACTGTTGTTATTCCTGTGGTTTCGGTTATCATCAAATAAGACATACATCATGGTACCCTTTAACTTATCTCTGTCATTTTTTTGCACCGCGCTTATTGGGGTATTGGTATAAACGTAATACCTATCCAATACATGGGTGTAGAAATCTGAATTGAAGGGTGATTGGGTATACCTGTTAATACTTTCTATATCTGTAGTGTTAAAAAAATTACACCACATAAATGAAGAAGAGTGAGTTATAGTAGTTGAATAAGATTTAGTAGTACCAGTATGACTAGTATTGTATTGAATAATATTATTAGAACTATAGGTAGTACTAGTATTAATATTGCCATTACTAACCAGTTCATCATATAACTCTGGATATATAGTCTTTAGATTATAACCCTCGCCACAATCATAATAGAATCTAGACTGCATAACCGATGATAGTATATATGGTTGTGATGAACTAACATCAACACAGAACATGGGTTCATTATTGCAGAGTAAGAATGGTCGAAGTAATCTTGGTAGATTGGTAACAGATGAGTTCAGTCTATAATTTTTAACTGATAACTTATACCATGTCTTACCTCCATCAATCTGTTCAATATAATACAACCACCTCCCAATTAGGTTTTGGATAAGATTGACTTGATATGGGTTGTTGTTATGAACCCGTTCAAGTAACTGCTTCCCAAAATTATGGACATACTCATATACCAAAGGATCAAAAGAGATTGTATTAGATTCAAACTGGTTTAAAAGGAATCTATACCTTGAAGCAGTGGTTTCGTCCAATACCTCAGCTACTTTATATTTTAATATCACCTTGGCTAACTTGTCTGGTATGGTCTTGTATACAACGTCACCTGTATTATACTCATAAGAGATTCTATACCCTTGACAATAACCACTGCTACTCTTCCTATTTGGGTTGTGCCATGACTTATCTACCTCAATTATGGGGTCATCAGGGTTTAATAACAGCTCACGAATGATATAGAAATCCTTGTTACCGAGTATCTTCTTTAGTTCCGAGGAACAAAGGTTATGGTACCCACCATTATCACTGTTTAAGCGGTAGTTATCATTTGTGTCTGTCAGTAAGGATAGGAAGTAGTAAATCTTGTTCTTAATATTAGCTGCTCGGGTTGGTGATACATTTAAAGCATCAACCAACCCTGCAACGTTAATTATTGCTGGAACTTGAACAATGCTATTCATCTTCAAATACTCCAAAATCATCCTCGATTAATTCAAATAACTCAGCTTCGAATGGTGCTTTTGCTAAATCTGATAAAAAATACATTTTATCAAAAAAGTGCTCATATCCTCCGCCGTCTTTATGAATTGAATAATTTTCATTGATAAAGTCTAAAGAAATCTTCATAAACGATTTAGCTAAATCATTAGTCCAATTATATTTAATATGATCATTCTCATTATTTATGTATTTTAATACGAATTTATCTATTAACCACATTTTAAAATCACGGATATTGTCGTCATTGATTTCATTGATACATCTATTAAGAAGCAATCTAGATGTAGATAAATCTTCAAATATTTCATTGTAGTAGATTTCTACTAATTCGTCTGGACTTAAATCAATTTCGTGTTTTTCTATACTTTCCGAATCAAATCTCATGATGCTTGGATCATCTTCAATAAATGGTGCATAATATGTTTCATCAACAATCTCTGGGTTATTTAGTAGATCTAATTCATCCCTATTGTCCCACCAAAAACGGCTAAAATAATAATGATAACCAATATCATCCAATTTTACCCATTCAAGCCTTGACTCTGACAGGGAATTCCTAAACAAATCGTTCAAATGCTTTGAATAGAAATACCACACTCCCGAGCATTTATACTCATACATTGTATAATAGTCCTCGTCTGCAGATGAATACCATCTATTAATTAATGTATCAACATAGTATGGTGAGGTGTGATAACACGCGTCTCGTTCCTCATCTTCTTCATCATCGGAGTCTTCTTCCAAGTATGGACACAAGTCCTCATCTATTGAGTTAATGCATTCATCTAAAATAGAACTTTCTTCTGCTAATAAATCTGCTTGAAAACATAACTCCAAATGATAATGGTAATCAAAATCGGGAAATCCTATTGTTGAATTACAATTAGTTAGATAAAAATCCCTTTGGAAATCATCTTGCTCTTTGGAATATGAAAAGACGTTACCATTAAAGTCTAATTGAAAAATTGTCTTATAATGCTTGTGCATAGGATCTAAGTTTGTCATAAATTCTAGCAGCTCTTGTCCTTTTACTGAATAGACATCGATTAATGTTGAAATATTATCTAATTCGATATTAAACTGTTCTTTGTTCATTGTATTTTTTTAATATTAGTTATTAAATGTTCTAATGACTTCTTTAAACTCCCCATTCATACCTTCAATTGTATTATGTTCAAACCCATCTGAAATATCCGCAAAGGATAATCTAAATTTCAAATCAGGATATAATTTGCTACCAAGCATGATTTCAATAATTGGAGGTGTCCAAGCAGCTGTGAAATTTACAGTTAATCTGTTATTGACAAAATTTACTCTTTCCCACTCATCATCAACCCAAATTGTAGTATGGGCGAATCTTGAGTGGCTAACCCATTCGTAAAAGGTTTTATTTCCTCTGAAATCGAACTCGAAGTCACATAGTGTATCAGCTAGTGGTAACATATTTTCATTGTTGATTTCTCGGCTATCTAAAAGTTCATTATTGATTACTCCATCAATTCCATTAGTGAAGTGATTTAAGTTCACATCGTAATGATTTTCATAATTGATGATGATGCTGTTTTTTAGTTCTTCTAGGCGCGCAGCTGTCCCTTCAACTTTTAGTTGACAATTGATGTAGTTTGACATCGCTTTAAAAATTTTATGTTTTTTATTATTTCATACTTCTCCCAATCCAATACCCAATATGGGTTAGGTTAGTATGTTTAAAAATTGGGTATCTACGACAGTTAATTTAGATTTTGCAATAATCTATATCGCATTTTTAAAAAGATAACAAGCAGAATCCATAATGCGAAATAATTGCTAAACTATTTTTTCAATTTGTCGTACGGGATCACTATGTAATATCAACTTCCCACAAGTGTAAAATCAAAACATTATTTGGGATACTGATATCAATATCGAAGATTTTTTCATTTTGAATCTATAATATTTTGGCCTAAAATATTTTTTAGGGACGGTACTTCATTTGAAGCATTGAGGTATTTTTTTGTATTTATAATAAACACGATTATGAAATCAAACAAAATTGTACGTCCAATTAAATTACTTATCACTACTGAGCAATTTACACGCTTAATTGACAAGGTAATATGTGAGCAAGAGTTAAGTAATAACAAGAAATTAATTAAATCAACTACCAATGGCAGGAAAAAGTAAATTAACTGTACCCAAAGAACGAGCTGTATTCGTATTCGAGAAGGGTTCACAGGAACGTAATATCAAACATCAGACAAAGAGTTACAAATACATAAAGAAGATGTTGAATATCATGATGGCTAAGTATGGCGTTGACGCAAAGCAAATTTTTATCGGCGGAGAAAAAAACGATTTGGTATCATACCTGACTTTTTTGCTAAACTTATATTACCTTGACTCAATATCCATTGACTTAGCTGATGACAAGTATACAATTGACCCGGACTTTGACGTGCCAAACAAAATTGATTAATCCAAATAGATTGTATGAGGCATAACTTCATAATAATCAATCAAAAAGGATCTGCGAGTGAAAATTGCGCCTGATCGTGCAAAGTTTTTGTACCGCATAATATAAGAGTTAATTTGACTATTCAAAAGGAACATTTAAATCCTTACAACATTCCTTTAAATAATACTCACTTAGAGTTCTAGCTTCAATCTCAAAGTCATTTGAGTAATACCCCTTTCTTTTTGTGAGACTATTATATCTAATATTGTCTTTGGTACATCTAATTTGAAGGTGATGCACGTATTCATGAATAAATGTTTGAATATTCTCAGTAACCGTCTTATTTTTCAAAACATACATCATTATTAATTTATTCGAGTATTGGTAATATCCAAGGATGTCACCGCGTTTACTGAAGCTCACATCAATAATCGGTTTTATCTTTCTGTTACTCCCCAATTTTATTTTCTTTTGGCACCAGTTAAGTACTATGTTAAAAAACAGTAGGTATTCTTTTTTAGTTACTGGAGCTATAAATGGTACGGATAACTCCTTTGTTACCTCAGTAATAGATGCTTCAGTAACAACCGATTCAGGAGGTTCTGGGAGGGGTAATATTACCTCTTCTTTGGTTGGTGGTGTATTACCTTCAAAGGTTAAGTAGTAACGAAAAACAAGTCCACAAACAACGATAAATTCATAAACGAAAAACACTTTGTCAACGGTACCAATATTCATATTTGGCTAATATCCTAGAAAAATTCAAAATGCACGCAACTATGTCCTATACCTTTTACCCATATTTCACTTGCTAGAAACTGCTAGTATAATTAGAAAACTAAGAGGTGTCCGTTAATACTATTAAGAGACATGCATCTAGTTGATATTCAATACTACTTGAATTTTAGCGCTTTTTTATGACTTAAAATGAGGTAAAAGGATGGTTTTACGACTTTGCGGCTCTACATTAGCCAAAACACATGTTATGACCACAACTATTGAAAAAACCAGTGATTATTTAACCACTGACGAATTGAAACGTTTGAATAGGTACTTTCAAAAGGAGCAGAACTACCAGATGGCGTTATTAATAGAGTTTGGATTTAGGACACTGCTTCGTTATTCTGACATATCTAGATTCACTTGGGAAAATGTATTAAACAAAGATGAACTCGTTCTAAATGAAAAGAAAACAGGTAAGAGAATGAGTATTAAAGTGGGTGCAGTATTGAAGGGGTTACTTGTTGAATACTTCGAACTAATGCAGCAGCCAGAATTACAAAGTACCATTTTCAATTATAGCCTGCGCCATACAAATAGGTTATTGCAGTTTGGTTCTAGGTTTGTTGGAATTAGAAAAAAACAGGTGTCCACGCATTCATTAAGAAAATCGGGAGCTAGGTTTTTGTACGATGAGAACAACCGCTCAGAAGATGTGTTTTTGAAAATATCCATGATATTGAACCATTCAAGCACGCAGGTATCAAGGCGCTATTTAGGAATTACAAAGGAGGAGATTTCAGATGTATATGCGGGGTTTGATTTTGTTCTTTAATTAAATTGTCAAATATTGTTTAATTTTAGATAAATACAATTACAATTAAATTGAACAGGATGTAATAAATGTCTCATTTTATCTTGTTTTATTATACCTTTGTATAAGTCATGTATAATAAGATAATCATATTATTACTACTAGTAATTGGGGTAAATCTCTACTCCAACAATCTATATGCATGTAACAAGCCACACAAATCAACTAAGGCAACGTCTTTTTTAAACATGACCAAGGCTAAAGCTAAGTCCGATTGTTGCAAATCACATAACAAGGATATGGGTCACGATTGTAATCAAAAATGTACTCATCACAACTGTGCTTGCACTTCTGTTTGTTCAAATAGTTATTTCTGCAAAAAAGAAGTTATTATAGAAACTACATTTTTTTGTACAACTCTAAAGAAGTACAATATGTATAAGCCTTCCTTCTACAATGAGGTACATATTTCAATTTGGCATCCTCCTAAAATAGCATAAGCTATATTTCTCTTTGGTCAAGTTGTAAAACTTGAAAATTTACATTTACTAAAATTTAATTAAATGAAATCAATAAAATTATTGATGGCTATCGCCATTATATTATTTGCTACTATCGCAAATGGACAAACAAATAAAGGTATCAACAAGGTTTTAAATGCATATATCCAACTTAAAGACGCACTCGTGAAAAGTGATGGTACAAGTTCTTCTGGTGCTTCAAAAACACTATTAACTGCTATACAAGAAGTAAACATGAGTGAACTTAACACAGAAACGCATACGCAGTGGATGAAAGTAGTTAATGACTTAAAAGAAGATGCTGAACACATCAGTGATACAAAAGAGATCACACACCAAAGAGACCACTTTATGAGTCTGTCAACGAATTTATACTCAGTAATTAAAGTTTCAAAGTTAGGAACTCCTGTGTTTTATGAGTTTTGTCCAATGGCGAATAAAGGTAAGGGTGCGAATTGGTTGAGTTTAGAAAACAAGATTAAGAATCCTTACTACGGCAATCAAATGTTGACCTGTGGTAAAGTAGTTGAAACCATACAATAATAAAAAAATGAAATTAAATAATATATCGATTTACCTTGTTGTAATTGCTTTGTTATGCGCATCAGTTAATCTTAATGCTCAAAAGGTGGTTAGGTATGATTTACATGTAAGAGACACTTTGGTGAATTTTACAGGGAAAACCAAAAGAGCAATTGCTGTGAATGGACAAATACCTATGCCAACAATGACTTTTACACAAGGTGATACAGCAGAAATTCATGTATATAATGAGTTGAAGGAATCTACTTCTTTACATTGGCACGGACTAATTTTGCCTAATAAAGAGGATGGCGTTCCTTATTTAACACAAATGCCAATCGAACCGGGTACCACACATGTGTATCGTTTTCCTATTGCACAAAATGGGACACATTGGTATCACAGTCATTCTGGCTTGCAAGAGCAAATTGGGATGTACGGTTCAATGATTTTGAATAAAAGACAGGATGACCCAACATTTAGAAAAGGGATAGATGACTTACCTACCATACCAGTAGTAATTAGTGAGTGGACGGACTACAACCCAAATAATATCCACCGAATGTTGCATAATGCAACTGATTGGTTCGCGATTAAAAAGGGAACTACCCAAAGTTATGCAGAAGCGATAAAAGAAGGTCACTTCACTACCAAAGTCAAAAATGAATTTAAGAGAATGTTGGCAATGGATGTGAGTGATGTGTATTATGACAAGTTCTTATTGAATGGAAGCCAAGAAAGTCAATTATCACAATTCAAAGCTGGAGATAAAGTAAGATTAAGAATATCTAACGGTGGTGCATCAACCTATTTTTGGTTAAACTATGGTGGCGGAAAATTTCAAGTAGTGGCTAATGACGGGAATGATGTTGAGCCCGTTGAAGTAGATAGGTTAATCATTGCTGTTTCTGAAACATATGATATTGTTTTGACTGTTCCTGAAAAGAATAAATCATTCGCGTTCCAAGCTACTTCAGAAGATAGAATTAATCGAGCATTAATGTATGTGGGTGAAGGTGAAAAACAAATAATGACACCCGTGCCTAGATTGAAATATTTTGAAGGAATGAAGATGATGAACTCTATGATGAAAATGAATGGGGACTTAGATGATATGGGAATGCAAATGAGTTTAAATCAAATGGATATGAATGTAGTGATGTATCCAGAAATCACCGGCCCATCAAGTGCTCAACTAAAATCCAGTGAGAAAGACCAGTACAATAGCAATGCGTTATCGGATATAGTGACACTAAATTATGCAATGTTGAAGTCTCCACACAATACTACTCTTCCTAAAGATGCGCCAACAAAAGAAATAAAGTTTGAATTGTCAGGCAATATGAATAGGTATGTATGGAGTATGGATAATAAGGTGGTGTCTGAATCTGACAAGATTTTAATTAAAAAGGGTGAGAACGTTCGAATGATTATCTACAACGGTTCTATGATGAGACACCCTATGCATTTACATGGCCATGACTTTAGAGTACTTAATGGACAAGGAGAAAATGCACCTTTAAAGAATATCATTGATATTATGCCGATGGAGACCGATACCCTTGAGTTTAATGCCAATATGGAAGGAGACTGGTTTTTTCATTGCCATATATTATACCACATGATGAGTGGTATGGGAAGGATTTTTAGTTATGAAAATCAAGCACCTAATCCTTTAATACCAAATCCAAAATTAGCCCAAAGGAAGTTATTTGGAGAAGACAGGAAATTCCATGCGATGGCTGAAAATGACTTCGCAAGTAATGGTAATGATGGAATGGTAATGCTTCAAAACACTAGATGGAGTATTGGTTCTGAATGGAGATTAGGATACAACAACATACATGGTTATGAATCAGAAACTCATATTGGAAGGTATATAGGTAAAATGCAATGGTTAATGCCTTTTATTGGATTTGATTGGAGGTATAGAAAATTACATAACGGAGAATCCGAAAAAAACCTATTTGGACAAGTCAATACCAAAGATGAAAGAAGACAGATAAGTGTGGGACTTGCCTATACTTTGCCAATGCTTATAACTTTTCAAACTGAATTGTATCAAGATGGAAATCTTAGACTGCAGCTTATGAGAGAAGACATCCCATTCTCTAAGAGATTAAGAGGTGAATTCATGGTCAATACTGATAAAGAGTTTATGGTTGGTGCACGATACATCTTCAATAAAAATATGGGATTAAAAACACACTACGATAGTGATATGGGATATGGTATAGGTTTATATTTAAATTATTAAAAATCAATTTTATGAAAAAATGTTTATTGTTACTTGCTATGTTGGTCTCTTTTTCTTTCACTTATGCACAAGACGCTACCAAGAAAAAACTAGTATTCAACCCAAATAATCCTACTTATGAAGTGGAAGCTACTTGTGGTACTTGTATGTTTAAAATGGAAGGAAAGGGGTGCCTTTTAGCGATTAAATTTAAAGGCAAGAATTACTTTGTAGACGGAACTGGTTTAGAGGATCATGGTGATGCACATGATAAAGAAGGATTTTGTAATGCAATTAAGAAAGCAAAAGTCCAAGGGAACGTTGTTAAGGATAGATTTGAAGTCTCTTATTTTGAGTTAATCAAGAAATAATTTATAAGAATAACGCTGCGTGAGGAAAACACTCCATAAAATAGGGTGGTTTCTGTTCTTTCAAAATGCAATTTATTTCAAATTAAGGACTTACGTTGAATCGTAAGTCCTTTTTATTTCTGCGTGATTTTTTGTCAAATTTCTTGTTAAGAGAACAGCTTGGTAAAAAAACCTTTTTTATTTTCTGGGAAACCCAATGCCGTAAGTTCCTCTATGATATTTGAGTTTATCAAACCTTCCCCCTTAATTGTAACGGCACCGGTTTCTTTTACCACATTCACCTCTTGTATATTAGTATGCTTTTCCAACGCTGTTTTGATTGATTTCACACACCCTTCGCATTTAATATTTTTCAAACTCAATGTAATTGTACTCATGATTATTTCTCTTTTTTAATATGATACAAATTTACTACTTATTCAATTAAGTCTCTAATTAGCTAAAAGCTAGATAATTTTTGAAATGTCCTCTGCGTGAGGAAAACACCCCCTGAAATCGGTTCAAATCGGTCGTTTTCCGTTTTATCAAAACATAACTAACTACAAATCAACGCTTTCATTTTCTCAAAAAATCTTCATAACCCTGAGGTCTCGGGTTCAAATCCCGATCTCGCTACAAAGCCTCTCAACAAAGTTGAGAGGCTTTTCTCGTTTGAGGCTGCGTCACAAGCTCGCTTGTGTAAGCAGACGATAATGAAAAAAG
>VFQS010004374.1_pt1 | contig 10265 bp, 11 predicted proteins | sample 3512361 | NCBI WGS metagenome assembly VFQS01 (sample SAMN10412375, study PRJNA504923) | tailings metagenome | isolation source: Relicate 1 Philex TSF3 active mining | place: Philippines | reverse complement strand
CTACACACACGTCCTGTTCAACCATTTGTAAGAGACGTAGAATCTAAATTACAATACACCACGGGGTCTTTCAAGGACGCTTGTTTGGATCCGAGTGTCTTGTCCTGGCAGAAACCAGGTGATTTCTATACCCTTCATCAAGATGGCCCGTGGATCCAACAACATAGCCTCTTGCAATCCCCAATGACGGTTCGGTTTGACCAATGGACCAAGGCGAAGACCCAGACTGGGTCTCCAAGCATTCCCGAGGATGCCCGTGTCCCGAGCAAGGGATCTTCGACCCGAGATACTGCTCCCGTTGTCGCTGCCAATGACTCTCGCCTACCACTCTCAACAAACGAGATGTACGGAACTTGGGATTCATCTCCGCTACGTCGTTGACCACTACAACGTCAAAAGAACCATCCTGCTTTTTTACGATCTCAATGACTTCAGGTTTCTTCCAACACATTATTTGCAACGCCTTCACTTAAAGCTATATCACATCAATTTTTCAACTATCAATCCATGCCGTTATCTTCGCTCCTCTATCAATTCTATAGATCCCTCCTTCAGCCCCTTTTCTCTCTGCGTACCTATTATGACAGTCTGCTCAGTATCATCCCTTGTGCAGTGACTGAAGTGGTGCAGTTCCGTGATGGGCATCAACCGCATGTCATTCTATGGACTTCCCATAATGATCCACGTTCGAATCCGTTGTCCGCTTGTTTCAGGTATCTGTTTTCCAACATCCTGTCAACGCCATATAATTGGAATAGTGGTTTCCCGCAAACCATGATGATTGATTCAGAAGGTATGTTCATGATCCGTGCATGGAATAGCATTGAGTCCAAAGTAGAACATTACTTCTTGAATGCAAAACACCTCAGTACCGCTTTATGCACAAAAAACGTCGCATACATGTGGGCGTACAGTGACCATGGTTTGACATTTCTTCTATCAGAGTACATGGAAAGCATGAAAGACAAGATGGGAGGCGACATATTTGATCTACAACTGCCAATTCGTGAACATGAGAATACCTCATGGAAAGACGTGACATCGGACATTCAACCGTTTATCAAATGCATGCAACTTCGCGAGAACGCCACACCCAGTATGATTATTGCCTTGTACCAGTACCTTCATCCCATGGCGCATATTGACGATATCAAAGTGCGTATTGTGGACTTTGATTTGGAAACAAGGGATGTCGAAGGTGAAGAACATGTGTTTATGTAGAGCAAGTCAACCAAAAATGTAAATCTTATTTTTGTATAGAAAAATGAGTGACAAGTACAAATATACGTTGCCCATTGGCGATATCAAGCGTTCCGACCTGTCTGTCAAAGCGCAAAAAGGATTCTTGGAGGTTCATGGAAGCGTGGTGAAGGACAACTATAGTCGCGAAATTGCGCATGCATTTAGCCTGCCTGATGATGCCATCATGAAATCGCTGAAATGGTACATACGTGATGGCATGCTGCACATCTCTTTTGATAAGCGTGGAAAGAAAGCCATCGGCAAATAAAATCGCATGTTATTGGTATACACACATCACAACAACCAGTGTTTGTGTATGACCTTGAACTTCGTTCATCCTGGCACCTACCTTGCCGCATCCAAGACGAGATCCTTGCAACAAGATGTACAAAGCAACCCAACTCGCAAAAAAGCATTGGAGAGACTTATGAAAGATACACCGCTGACGTATCGACCACAACCACTGGAGATTGTTGATATCGACTGGGGAGGTAGGGGGAATGGGCACAAAGAGTGTACAAAAGACGGCGAGACGGCCGTCGCAGCTGCATTGATTTTTTGGGCCACGGGGGATCGGCGTTACGGGGTTATCGCAATATCCATCCTCCGTGAATGGAGTATTATCAACAAAGTATTTTGTGGCAACAATGCACCCTTACAAGCAGCATGGTCTATGTGCAGTATGGCAAGAGCTGCCGAACTCTTGAAATACTCTTCGCTTCAGACCGAGTATAAGGCGATCGAGAAAACCTTTTTGAAATGGGTGAATGACATCATCATGCCTGTTCTGAAAGAACAAAGTGTATGGCGATGGAACATCATCAATAATTGGCATTTCAGCATTTTATGTGCTCGAATGCAACTTGCAATCCTCGTAGAAGATACCGCTGAATGGAACTGGGCCGTCAAAACGTATAAAGAGATACTTCCAAAAGCATTGATTCTGAGCGAATGTATTGGCGAAGTGTCAGAAACACGTAGAGATGTTACACATGCACAATTTCTGTTGGGCGGCATGGTGCAAGCTGCAGAAATGGCGTGGCACCAAGGCATTGACATATACGATCACCGACTTGTCTATTGCTTTGAATTGCAATCTCGCATTATGATGCAAGAAGTCCCTGATGGTATCACAAAAGAGTGTATCAAAACCCCACACGGCTTTTGGCAGGAACCTATCTATGAAATACCGTATGCACATTTTCATGGACGCAAGAAAATCCCAATGCCCCACACCTGGAAATACTTACAACGGGTCAGACCTGAAAGAGTCACATTCCATTGGGGACCAAACACATTGACACATGCACAAAACCTGGTGTAATTGTAGAATGGACAAATCCAAGCTTCAATTCGGGTTTGAGTATGAAACCTTGATCGAGGTCACACCAGTGTACTATGAGATGCTCGAAAAAGTCAAACGCATGAGTTGGACCGACGCATTCCATGATATGTGCAATGGATTGATTGTAAGGACGCAACCAGATCGCACTCATCTCCAAGAAGTTTTACAGTTAAAGCAAGAAGCAAAAGAGACAGGTGACGTAAAACAACTGGAGTTTGCACTGGCCATGCTCCCGCAAGACGACAGCCACATGTACACGTCATTGTACCAAAATGCGCTCCTTGCTAGCATGTACAATGCTTCGCTCCCTTCAGATCCCTTGTTTTCCAATACGGAGTTCCGAATCGCAAACAAAAGTTATGATTTCTGTGACGTTTTCCAAGTAGAGATAGATACAAAAGATGTGATGGCTTACAGCAAAAAGCCACATAGTCCGAGTTCAGGTAAACAACGCGTGTGGGCAGTTACAAAAGATTCAAGCGTTTATCAAGATGGGGTGATTGATTATTATGAAGGTATGAAAGATGTACTGCAAAATACAGTAGATATAGATAAACCTGATAAAGATAATCTATTGAATTTTACTGAAATTGTCAGTCCGATCCTGTCATTGCAGGACTTGACCAACAACGGATATTTTCAGCAGATCATGGGCGAATACATGAGCGTCAAACATATGTTACGGTATTGGAATTGCAACAGGACTTCAAACCATGTACACATGTCATATGACGACCCTCTTTTCCATGCAAATAAACCAGCGATTATGGTGAAACTGTGCATGGCTTGGTTGTACTTTGAGCCAGTGATCATGTTACTCATGGGTCATTGGCGACGCGATAACAAGTATTGTGAGCCGATGAGACATAAAATGAAGTTAAAACTTACCACAAAAGTACCAGAATTCTTTATGCAAATGACGTCGGAAAACTATATGGACTATCTTGATGCACTGCTCGAAGGTATTGATATGAGGAATGATCCACAGCAACATGTAATCAATGCATTGATTCACTTCTTCCAAGGGTCTATGGATGACACCTCTACACGGTATTCTGCACTGAACTTGATGAATTTATGGAAAGGAGGCATTCAAACAGTGGAGTGTCGTATAAAGCAAGGATCTTCCGATGTAGAGGAGAATATGATGTATATGAAGTTCCTTGCTGATTTTGTTCACAATGTTCTTGATCGAGATGATGTTGCTAAGCAATATGGTCCAATTTTCAAAGCACGCACGTGGTCTACTATGGATATCCTGTCTTCGAATAACTGGGCACATTCTACACGCGTTTCTCTAGATAAAAGGCAAAAAATGATAGTGGACGCAGTGTTTAAGGAACTCATGACGTATATCACTGATACGGAGGTCAAAGCCTACTTCAGCAAGGTGTATCAAAAAGTCTCTTCCATACAAGGAGGAGGAGTCATTAAAACAACGATGACACCAAGACGTTCGAAGAAAGAGGAGCCGAACACCATAGAATGGACATCATGGGGGGTGGTGGATTATAGAGCGGTGTGTGCTGAAGCCGCGAAAGACCCTGCAGTGCAACAAATCAAGCAAAACATGAAGAAGTATAAGGGTTGGATTTTCAGGCCCATGGCAGAGGAACAAACGCAAAACTACCCTCCACGTAACGCATTGCACATGGTGTCACATGGTCAGACGGTTAGCGTATATGGTGGAAAAATGAAGAAAAAAGAGAGCCGAAAAAAGTGAAGAAAAGAAAAGACAATGTAGGCAGACTAGTTGCCTTGGCCCAATTTATGTGTCATTTATCTAGTAGACAAAACGCGGTTCGGCGTACCATCATGTTTCATTTGTGCGTGTCTTGCCAAAGTCATATGCGTCGTGTGTCTCAAGAATACCATCCTGAACAAGATGTCCTGGCATCCAGTTACGTATGTTTATCCTGTACTACAGAGCGGTTGGTAACGGAAAAACGGAACAGACCTATCTGGTTTTGTCTCCGCCATATCAAGGTCGCGCAATCAGATACCTATATAACCGCTGCCGCCGTGGAAAAATCTCCCCAATCTGTATGGGAAAACAAAACAAAAAAGGAGGAAGACCACTCGTGATTCTAGACTACAAGAATCAAAATGCAGAACTCATTGACGTAAAACCAAGTCGAAAACGGGTGACGATATCCTATGAGGATAGAGGCAAGGAACACAAGCACTCTGTAAAAATGTCTGCTTATGGCACAGAAGTAGGAATCTTAGGGCGCATGCTTGTGCAAACCGAACCTACATCTGCTTCAAGAAAACGTCTACAACGTCTGAATGCCTATGGAATTGCAGGTCTACATTTGTCGAGAGACACAGAGCCACGCGGTAAACAGCAAAGGAAACCAGGTCCGCCTCAAGTTTCGCGACTTGCAAAAGTGACATATCCTTCGCCTAAGTCAGCTTCAAAATCAAAGTCCTCCACAAAGACATGAACAAAGTCAAGGTCGTAGACCGCTTCGACAAGCCCAAGTCAACGTTTTTGTTGGACTATCTGGAATCCATACTCTTTGATCCAGTATGTACCGTAATCCGTTAAGCCTTTCTCGATATGGTCTGCCTGTTCAATGTAAGTACGTTGTTTTTTGGTCAATGACTTGATATACTTCAAAAGCATTGTTACAATAAAGGACATCATCGTGCAACGGTACAGCATCGACTGCTTTGAGTTCGAACGGGTGAGAGTCTCTGGATTCACAATATAGGATCGCGTTACCGCATATGACAGTCCTTGCATGGTCAAAGGTTTGTCTATTTCGATCCATTTAAAGAGGAAGTAGAGACTATAGATGAAGCAGTATTCTGCATCCATAATGTACTGGGGACAGTGGAACTCGTCTTCATTCTTTTTTATGCAGAAATCTGATAAATTGATGAACTCGATAGGATGTTGAAAACGTTGTGATTGGAAAACATTGTCAGCGTAGTCATATCCCTGATAATATAGTGAACCATTTTTCCGAACCTTCTTGCGACGATATGCAAGTGGATCGTAATACGCAAACTGATAAGTGCCCTCCTTTTTCCAAGCAATAAAGGCAATGCCATGGAACATGGTAGCGGCCGTATTGTCAAGAATGCAGATGCCTATTACAGGTACCTCAGCCGCTTGCTTATCAACCAAGTCGATGACATCGTCCATGGATGATCGTGATGAGTTTGATTGTGACGGTAGAGATGCAGAAGAAGACATGTCCATCTCCGCATATTGAATGTAATACTTTGGGAAGACGACCGCATATCGATCAAGCATTTTCTTGGCAATCGAGGGCAATTCCGTGATATGCTCGCGAGGTGCAATTGCACTTATTACATAGCTGAAGATGCCAAAACTTTCTTTGTTGGCAATGCGTGCATAGGTGATGCGTCCTTGCGTATCCTCATATCCATTCAAAATACGTTGATCGCGAAGTGCTGACAATACATCCGTGGTGGTAAGATGTTTTCGAAGATGAGCCTCCCAATTGTTCCAAAAAGTCATATTGTTTTACGCCTCTATACAACCTACATGTTTTCATTGTCTAGACTTCTTGCCATGGCATGTGCGATGTACGAGGCCACCGCGTCAACATGCCATTACGCACCTTATCAATATCAAAACATGGGGTGACGTCTTTCATTTCCACGAGACCAGATGTAGGTAATAGATCTCTGCGAACGAAGAAACCATTGAAGCCGAGACCCTCGCAACCTACAAATGCGTAATCCTCCCCTAAAAGTTTGATGAATGCTTGTAAGGAAGCTCCTGCGTAGTTTGGTCCTTCTGTATAATCATAGAGTCTACAATTGAAATTTGGTTCATATGGAATCGTGAGAGCGCGTTCGGGCCCAATGATATCTTGGTACTCAACGCATATAACTCTTGGGCTGTATTTCTTGGACTCCATAACGGATTTTAGAATCCAATAGTCATTACCGTCCATATCTACAACCAACATGTCCAGATCTTTCGGTACTTCCATCTGATCAAGCACGTTCACAATCACCTCCTTGGTGATCCAAACGTGGGCAAATCGAAGGCGGTCGGCCAATGATGCATCTTGGTCGATCATTGGCGTGTAGTATTGTACTCCTTTTGCAATCTCTTCTAGGTTCCCATCCAATAAGTATCCTGTAAATCCATGATTCAAGATCAGGTTCGCTGAACAACATTCAATTCCGTCTCCTGCGCACATTTCGACCACCGTAGGAGTCGCAGTCACACCCACCTTTGAGAGCAAATAGTAAATGATGCCATCCTCACCATTTTGAGAGGTCACCTTGCACCCGTAGCGCCATAGGTGTGGAACTTCTGTGTCTGTATGGGTATTGAGCCCAGTTTTGGCTGCAGGTGTAGCAATCGGGATTGACGTGATGATGTCCTTCAAAGTCGATGCCATGGCAGATCGCTAATGTATGATTATTGAACGCTCTTATATCATGTTCAAGTTTCGATATAAAGTAGTTGAATGGTATGATCCTAATATAATGCGTTTGCACCAGAGTGTCTTTCGGGGTATTGAGCTCATCGCATTTACATTTCCAGCATTCTTGGCAACTTTACATGCGCGCCTCGCCATGCTACTCTTGTACTTTCTTATTCACATACAAGGTGGTCAACACAAGTATGTACAATGGAAGGGCGCGGCCAAGTGAAATCCATGTCAAAATCCACGCAAAGCCTTAAATCAGTTTCGCCCAATAAGACTATTTGTAGATGCGCAAAAAATGATAGATCCTTGATGTAAGAATCTTGACAGCCACAAAATGATTCGATCTTTTCAAAGAACCGCAGTCCGTCGCACTCTGAACAATCAACTCACTTGCAAACGAACACATCTCCAAACAAATGGCAACAACCATCGGTGGATGATGAACATTCGTACCGCCACACCTGAACTGTCTCAAACTCATAGTGTGGTACTTACCGAACATCGCATCCATTTCAACTCTTCGATGGACCTTCAGTCGGTCATCATCCAACAGCATGAACGCAAGACATGGTTGCTCAACACAAAACATGTCGAGGCAGACATGCTGCAATTCGTCGTCGACATGAAACAACCATCCACACCACCTATCACATCTCAAATAAACTTTGTAGATGCCTTCTCGCCCTTCTTCGACTACATACAAACCATGTCCCTCCTGTCCGACGAAATCATTCATCATCAAAAAGAATGTGCCATTCGCATCGCAAACGCTTGGCAAGAATATAAAAACAATTGATATTGATGCTTTCAAACCTTTTTGGTCGAGGATTTAGCTGCCGTCTTTGTTTTTGTGGCACTTTTCTTCCGATTGCCTGACACAGCTCTACCACCTACTAGAGGAACCTTGGATTGTGTTGCTGATAATTGGTTGTTAGCAGAGCTAATTGCCTTTGATGCACTTATTGATGGTGGTCGGGGACTCCTTTTATTTGTTTGAAGAGCATCTATCTCGGGCATTGGTATAGTGTTTTTATTAGACGATCTGATGGATGCACTTGTTTCAGCCGCAACAGGTTGTGGCAGAGGAAGTGAAACTCCTTTGGATGATAGACGTGCCGATGCAGTCTTAGATGATGAATTGGTATTTGATTTGACTGCAGCAGGTTTACTCCGACTGAATTGAGGAGTCGATACAGGTTTAGCACTTGATCTTCTTTGTCCTCTCCTTTTGTTTTCCATGCTTTGAGCAAATCTCAAACACTCCTCTTCATTTAACCCTGCCCCTTTACACACAATGATATACATTGCATCGAAATTTACATCTGCATTCATCTTGTAATCTACCATTATTAACTGCTGTAGCATATATCTTGCATATGCGTAACGTACATCCACATATCGTTCTTCGCTGCCACGTTTACGCTTTTGACTTTCATTTATTATATCTATAATCGAGTCCCCATTCTTCCTTTTTTGTCCTATATATTTTGCAGCGCCTTTATCTAGTAAAATTGTAACTATGTCTGATGATCTTCTTCTGGCCACAGCAATCATCAACGCATTGTCACCGCTGAACTGAGTCATTCCTATGGTCTGATCAGCACCCATGTTGAGCAGACATTCCACTATTTCAATAGGACTATCATACAGTATTGCACGCATAAGTATAGTATTTTCCAGGTCATTTACTTCCAATATATGCGCTTTACTCAGGTTTTTTTGGCTAGCCAACAGTTCAAATACCTTTACGGAAGAAGGATGTTTTTCAATAGCTAGTTCAAGTAAATTTGTGTTGTTGATTGTTCTGAATGCCCCTGCATTTAGCACATATTCAAATACTCGTTCCATATGTTGTTGATCAGGCATCCGTGAGTTTAGTATCGATGATAGTGGTGTTATTTGCTTATTGTTGCGATTGACTGTTTCTGGCAAAGTCCTATCAAGTGAGATTAAATACTGAATATGCTCCAAAGAGTGCAAATCACAAGCATGCAAGAATACATTGTTTCCATTAGCATCCACATCATGCAGGTACTTATCTCCACCATTATTAATCAACAAGCGTAGAAACGTACTGTCCGATTTAAGAACTGCATACATCAAGCATGTCATTCCCTGCGAATCTTTTTCTCCAATGAGTTGAGCACCCCCAGCTCGCAAGAAGAGTTCTAGAACTTTTGGATCTGTTATCCGTTTTTGTCGACAAATTTTGTGCAAGACAGTAGTGTTGTCAATAACGTCCTTGAAGGATAAAAGAACACTTGCACCATTGTCAAGCAAAAATTTGAAATCTTCATATGCAGATAAGTATTCAATTGCGAAGAAGAGAGTATAATTGTACATATTTCCCTTTTCCTGTGAGAGTAAATGTTTCACAGAGAGAAACAGCTCTCGCCAATTTCCATTTCTCTCCATGGCGTCCGTAATATCAAACACGTTCATTCTATAAGTCAGCAAGAAAAACAAAAGTTACAGGGTACAGCTCTACCACGTAGAATTAGGATGAACGGAAAATAATTGTATATCTTCATATCATGCCATTATAGAGTGGAGTCATGTTTCCAAGAACAAACGCCTTCAACATAGCTAGTTCTGGCGACATACATTCCCAAATATTCGATGATGTCTCCACCCGTACTCTCGAATCCGTACGTGTCGGTGAAGGTGCAGGCAAAATCAGCAGAGGACCTAAAAATGTATACGTCGGATTCGAAGCAGGAAAATACTCCGAAAACACCTCCTTCTCCGTATTTTGCGGTTACAAAAGCGGTTCTGCTAGCCCAACCTCCTCTTTTTGTACCTATGTCGGTGCATACAGTGGTGCCTCCGCCATCAAAGATACCGAATCAACCATGGTCGGATATCGAGCTGGCGAACTCATGAAAGAAGGTGCACAACTCGTCGGCGTTGGTGCCTATGCACTTCGCGAAGCCTACAGCTCTACAGGATGTGTTTCCGTCGGCCACCAAAGCAGTGAACGTCTATTAGATGGAGACTACAATACTATCATCGGCACCCAAGCTGGCCAAGACAACCGAAGCGGATCCTTCAACACTATGGCTGGATTTCGCACAGGACGTGCAGCGGGAGGCTCCGAAAACACATACTTCGGTGCCTATAGCGGCTACTCCAACTTTACTGGAACTGGCAACTGTCTTTTCGGCTACTACAGTGGATATGGCATGACATCTGGAGACTACAACATTGGTATCGGACCACATACACTCGAATTCGCATCTGGCTCTTGTAATATC
>VFQS010004373.1_pt1 | contig 10267 bp, 6 predicted proteins | sample 3512361 | NCBI WGS metagenome assembly VFQS01 (sample SAMN10412375, study PRJNA504923) | tailings metagenome | isolation source: Relicate 1 Philex TSF3 active mining | place: Philippines | reverse complement strand
TCTGGATCATCAAAATAGAAAGCCTCAGAAACAATGTGGTCAGCAGAACCAGTAAAGCTATTTGGATAGGCAGTAGCAATCGATGCAACAGCAGTTGCCAAAGCACTCCTTGATGAGAAAAGAAAAGCAGTATGGAATAACCCTGCCTCTGATGATCCCGCATGCTTTAGCCCAGGAGAGTGCTCAAGGATAAGGGCGGAGCCCTTATCTCCTCCCAGCACTCTGGAAGAGACACCTTCCGATAGGACTCTTAGCCCCAATATCTCTGAGTAGTACTTAGTCATCAGATCCAGATCAGCCACCCGGAGCATGACGGCACCCATCTGAATCTGGGCAGGAAGAAGGTTCATGGAATAAGTCTAGGGGGGCTAGATGCAAATTTCAATAGGTGCAAATTCAGGCGTGAAGTTACTCTTGAATCCGTGGGGAAAAGATCTTTGAGCATTCTTCTCGCAAGTCTCCTTGTTTCTGCTGGGGCCATTACGCCTGCTAACGCCCAAAGCGCGACCCTGGACATGAGTAGGTGTAAGTTGCCAGGAAATAACACATCCTCGGCGCATCGCTTTGAAGATTCCGGGCATGTTCTCGACTGGAGTCGATTTGTGAAGCCAGAAGGAAACCTTTCGGCTTTGGTCATTCCTACAGATTTCTCAGACATCCCTAGCCGAAATAAAGCCAGCTCTGAACTCGGTTTCCTGAACGAGGCGAGCAGGTTTTTTGAAACTAACTCTCAAGGTAAGTTCACCTTGACATTTGACACCAGCATGGACTGGGTACGCATGCCAAAAACTGCTGCGTATTACAAACAGGCTTTTTGGGCAGAAAAAATCAATGACGCAATTGACCTGGTCGACCCGGTAGTGAATTTTTCAAATTATGACTTGATTATCTTTTACATTTCAAAAAGCAACTTGATAACAACGGAAGCTGGGGCCCTACCTGGTTTTCCCGATCGTTCCCCTGATGGACTTTCTGAGATAAGAGGTGTTTATCTTGGTAATGATGGCTGGAGGCAGTTGGGACAAGATTCTCAGGTATTGACCCATGAGTTGCTGCATGTTTTTGGACTTCCAGACTTATACATGCCTAACAAAGACGGCTCAAAGAATGTTGGAATATTCGATCAGATGTCTGAATACAATAAGAAGTATGGCTCACGCCTCTTTTATTGGCACAAATGGAAACTGGGATGGACAGATGATTCACAAGTCAAATGTCTCAATCCGGCTGTGGCACAAAGAATTGTTATTTCTAGCCGAAATGCAGCACACAATTTTTGGGTAATTCCGATTAATGATCGGGAAGTCCATGTCATTCAACCTTGGGTTGTTGGTAAGAAAACCCAAGCTATTGCCTACGAAGTGGACACCAAAGATTTCGTATGGAACACGGCCGGGGTGCGCGGCAGCGGCGAGAGCCCGATACAAATGCTTCGCCCCACCCGGGCTGGCAAGCCTCCAAAAACATTCACAAATCCAAACGTTTCTGTCGTGCTCAGAAATAACGACAGAGTTCAAACCCCCATTGGCGACTACCGTATCTCGACTATCGGAAATCAAGTAGTCATCAACTTCTCTCCGAAGCGATAAGACGAAGTAACTTGCAAATTCAAGTTGTAACGGCTAACCAAGCAAATGGAAGCGCTCAAAAAAAGCCGTAAGTTTGTCAAAAACTCTCTTTTTCTGGGCGCCGTACTCGCTATCTGGAGCAAACATGTTTACTGCCGGGAGAATCCGAGAAATTGCGGTTCCCTCCAAACGAAGCTCGCCGACCTCAAACGCTTGATCCATTAGGACGTGTGCGCGGGCGGTTTCTAGTCTCTCTTCTTCAATGATCTGCTCGAGTTCCATCTGCTTCTGGTCAGCGATGAACTTGGTCCAGTAGCTTTCAACGTTAGTGTCAACGGTAATGTCGTCGACAAATTTCTGAATCAGATCCTTCTTGCTTCTGAGGCTAAGGCTGGAGTCGACTGCTCTTTCAATGGCCACGCGTATTTCCTTGTTTGCCGTGCTGTCGCCCGCTTTTTCTTGAAGAGACTTGACGAGCATCAGTATGAAGTCAACATTTATCTCAACTTGTTTGACTAGCTCAAGCTCAAAAACAACATCATCAAGAATTGGCTCTTTGTCGATCCTTGGTTGAATAATGTTCTTCAGTTCAAGGTAGGTGCTTCGGAAGTCTTGTTGTTGAGCAGGCGACAGAATAGTTGCATTCTCAAACTCATCAAACGAGCTAAGGATGTTTGTCAGGCGCAAAATAGAGTTGTAAAGATTGATAAATTCTTTTTGCTCAGTCTCACTGGCGGGTAGCTCACCGGGAGCAAACCGTGATAACAGAAGTTTAACCAGCTCTTCATACTCGCTGTAATAGTCGTTGAAGGGCTTGAGCAGGACAATTCCGCCCGCCTCCTTGTTTCCAAACAGCGAAATTGCTTCGGTGGTTTGTTCTTCTAGATCTCTAAAACAAACAACGTTTCCGTAAGTCTTTACCCTATTGAGGATTCGGTTGGTTCTGGAGAAGGCCTGAAGAAGACCATGCTGGCGAAGATTCTTGTCAACCCAAAGCGTATTAAGAGTCGTTGCGTCGAACCCGGTCAAAAACATGTTCACAACAATTACGAGGTCGACTTCTCGAGCCTTGAGCTTCTTCGTGAGGTCTTTGTAGTAACCCTCGAACCCATCAGAACCAGTGTCGTAGTTGGTACCAAACATCTGGTTGTAATCATCAATGGCGGATTCAAGGAAGTCCCGCGAAGACTTATCCAGCTCGCCAGTCTCGAACCCTTCTTCAGCCAACAAACCATCAGGGTCTTCTTCGTTAGCTGCATAACTAAAAATCGTGGCGATTTTGAGCCTGTCACTCTCGGGCAAAGCGGCTTGGGAATCCTTGAAAGCCAGGTAGTAGCGCTTTGCGGCCTCAATGGACTGAGTGGCAAAGATTGAATTGAACCCGTTGACCCTTCGATCCTGAAGTGAATAGCTTTCGTTGCGGCGGGTCTTTTGGTCAAAATGCTCAATTACGTAGTCGACGATCTTCTTGATTCGCTCCGGCGCAAGCAAAGCTTTTTCGGTATCAATTGCCCTAACTTGCTTGTCCTTCAGGTCTTCAGGCAATTTGACAGTGTTGACATAGTCGACCCTGAACGGAAGCACGTTCTTGTCTCTAATCGCATCAACGATTGTGTAGGTGTGTAACTTGTCCCCGAAAGCTTGCTCGGTTGTGCGTAGATTCGGATCACCGCCGGCCATTGAATTAGCAGCAAAGATGGGAGTTCCGGTAAACCCAAATAGGTTGTAGTTAGAAAAAGCCTTTCTAATTTCCCGGTGCATGTCTCCGAACTGAGATCGATGACACTCATCGAAAATTAGAACTGTTCTGCGCTTTGTGACTTCAGAATTCTTGTTTTGCTTTATATAGCGACTTAGCTTTTGAATGGTGGTAACAATGATTTTGGATTCTTTGTCTTCGAGCTGCTTCTTCAGAACTGCGGTGTTGGTGTTGGAATTTGCAGCCCCATCTTCGAAGCGGTTGTACTCCTTCATCGTTTGAAAGTCCAGATCTTTGCGATCGACAACGAACAGTACTTTTTCAACCTCAGGGATTCTGCTAGCCAGCTGTGCCGTCTTGAAGCTGGTTAGGGTCTTGCCAGATCCAGTTGTGTGCCAGATGTAGCCGCCAGCATTTAGCGTTCCAAGGGTTTTTGAATTCTGGCTTATGATGATGCGCTGCAGAATTCTCTCTGTAGCAACGATTTGATAAGGCCGCATAACCAACAAGCTTTGGTCTGCTGTGAAGACGCAGTAGCGAGTTAGCACATTAAGCAGTGAGTGTTTAGCAAAGAATGTCTTACCAAAAGCCATCAGATCATAGATTGGCTGATTGTTAGCATCGGCCCACCAGCTTGTGAACTCATAAGAGTTGGAGGTCTTCTTGCTTCTGATATTGCCACTGGCTTCTTTGATGTGTTGGTCTCTGACCGTATTGCTGTAGTACTTGGTGTAAGTGCCGCTGCTGATCACGAAAAGTTGCACATACTGAAATAGGCCTGAGCCTGCCCAGAAGCTTTCCCTTTGGTAGCGCCTGATCTGATTGAATGCCTCACGGATGTCAACACCTCGGCGCTTCAGTTCAATGTGAACTAGCGGCAGACCATTCACCAAGACCGTAACGTCATACCTATTGTCCCTTATTCCTTCAGCCTCGTACTGGTTAATGACCTGCAATTTGTTGTTGTGGATGTTTTGTTTATCTATGAGATAGATGTTTTTAGTTTCACCGTTGTCCCGCTTGAGAACCTGAATGTGATCTTCTTGAATTCTCCTGGTCTTTTCTAAAATCCCATCGGTTTCTCCCGAGATGCTGGCAGTAAAGAATCTTGCCCACTCTCCGTCGGTAAAAGAGTATTTGTTGAGTAGCTCGAGATTGGTTCGCAGGTTTGTTGAGAGATCTTGCTCAGAGGTAATGGGCAGGTACTCATAGGCCTGCTCTCTAAGAAGACTGATGAATGCTTTTTCCAGATCAGCCTCAGATTGGTAGGCACTGGCCTTTCTGCCGTGCTGAGAGTATTCAGCTACAACGGTGCTCTCTGAACTCACCGCAATTGGGTCAAACCTCTGAACGCTCAAGCCGCATCCATTTTCTTGAAGGTCAACAGCTTGTTTCTGTAGTACTCATACTGTTTGCGCCTAGCTGCTATTTCTGCAGGTAGACCATGAGAGATGTCAGTCATAAGAGCATCAAGTTTGTCGAGGATGGAAACTATTTCCATTTGAATCTTGACAGGGGGCACAGGGATAAGAAAGTCATCAGTGTCACCCACACTAAGTTGGGGCATCTTGACAGAAGTTGCGGCCGCTAGGTCATGAAAAAATTCTGTTCTTGACTGTAGGAAGTAGTAGACGAACTTGAGGTCTATGTCGCTACTACGGGCTGTATAGGACCACAATTCCCCTTTGTGAGTGAAGGGTGTCTTCCAATATGCAAATGCGATGTTCCCGCGTGACTTTACAATGATGCCAGGTTCATTTACTAGCCTTCGCTCCTCGAAAAGCGAAGAGTCGACATCGACGAATGTCTGTCCCCCCGCGAATATTCTTACTGCCGCATTTCCGCGGTCCAGCAGTTTCATTTCGCCTGCAGTTATGGGGATTCCCTTCCGGCGCCTCAAGAGATCTCCTAATTTAGAGTAACGGACGCCCTCTTTACGCAACTCCCGAATCATTTCACCCATGGGGTGAGCAGAGAGATCGCCACTGAAGTCAAGGAGTCTGTCTCTCATTACCTCATACTGGGTTTTTCTAGCCTCTAGCTCAGCTTCTAGCTCAGCTTCTAACTGAGTGAACTTGTCGAGAATTGAAACTATTTCTTTTTGTACCTCTAGGGGTGGAATCGGTACCTTAAAAGCCTTCAGAGTGCCTAGAACTATGTAAGTCATAGCCGCAACGTTTTTGTTCGAGTCAAGGTAAAAATTGAGATTGTTCTGTAGTGCGTAGTAGAGATACTTAGCATTCAGTCCTTGGAGAAATTCGGTTAGTACATAGGTTCGTTGGTAAGCATCAAATTTCCCTATGTAGTGCTTTACGTTTCCCACATTTGCATTTCCAGCCACGAGCAGTGCTTCACAATCCCATCGAAATGAATCAATCCGGCTCGATTCGCGAGCCGTAGTGAAAAAAAGAAAGTCTCCATTCTCGACCGACTCATTTGCATCTCTTTTGCCGGTTTCGATTCGACAAAGTGATCCGAGATCTAGACTCTTTACTCCCTCCGGACACAATGTCCGAATCAGATCATCAATCTTGCTCATCGCGAATTGCCCTCAAGATCCGCAACTATGGCATCGATCTGCTCCCGCAGGGCTTGCTGTTTAGCAACTATCTCTCTGATCTCGGCGTTGAGATCAGTGATGTCTACTTCTTCTCTCGTGTCCTCGGCTTCGACATAGCTGGTGACAGAAAGTGTGTAGTCGTTGTTTTTGATCTCTTCATGGTCGACCAATCGAGAGAAGTGTTCAATTGACTTCCTGTTTGCATAGTTTTCAAGGATTTTTTTCCTGTCCTCTTCGCGGAGTTTGTTCTTGTTTCCCTGCCTGGCAAACTGCTTCTCTGCGTTAATGAAGAGAACTTTGTTGTCGGGTTTTGACTTCTTTAGAACCAGGATCACGGTCTGGATGCCGGTTCCAAAGAAGAGATCTGGTGGCAGTTGAATCACAGTGTCGACAAAATTATTGTCAACTAGGTATTTTCTGATCTTGGCTTCTGCCCCGCCTCGATACATAACTCCAGGAAACTCAACAATGGCGGCAGTTCCATTAACGGCCAGCCAGTGAAGGATGTGCATGGTGAAAGCTAGGTCAGCTTTACTCTTGGGCGCTAGAACACCTGCGGGAGCAAAGCGGTCGTCATTTATAAGTAGCGGATTAGCGTCTCCGTCCCAATTAATTGAGTAGGGCGGATTAGAAACAATTGCTTCAAAGGGCTGATCGTCCCAGTGAGCCGGATCGGTAAGGGTGTCTCCATGAGCGATAGAGAACTTCTCATAATTCACATCATGCAAGAACATGTTGATTCTGCAGAGGTTAAATGTAGTGATGTTGATCTCTTGCCCAAAGAAGCCCTGCTTGACGTTGTCTTTTCCAAGCACCTTGGCAAACTGCAGCAGGAGTGATCCTGATCCACAAGCAGGATCGTAAACCTTGTTGACTTGTTTTTTGCCATGAACTGTAATCTTTGCGAGAAGCTCTGAAACTTCCTGTGGGGTGAAGAACTCACCGCCAGATTTGCCAGCACTTGAGGCATACATGCTCATCAGGTACTCATAAGCATCACCAAAGGCGTCAATTGTGTTGTCGGCAAATGTTCCTAGCGAGAGCTCACCGATTGCGTCCAAAAGTTTTACAAGTCTTTCGTTTCGCTTGATTACTGTTGGGCCAAGCTTGTTGCTATCAACATCCAAGTCGTCAAAGAGCCCCTTGAGATCATTTTCACTGGCAGCACCAACTGCGGAGCCTTCGATGTTCCTGAATACCCGGGCAAGGGTTTCATTAAGGTTTTCATCGTTTTTGGCTTTTGCTCTAACGTTTTGAAAGAGCTCGCTTGGAAGAATAAAGAAGCCCTTCTCAGCTACTGTCTCTTTTCGCCCAAATTCAGCTCTTTTGTCATCCAAAGATGCATAGTCAAAGTTCTTATCGCCAGACCGGCGTTGGTGATCGTTTAGGTAAGAGGTTAGGTTCTCAGAAATGAAGCGGTAGAAAAGCATTCCAAGGACATAAGTCTTAAAGTCCCAGCCATCGACGCTTCCCCGCAAATCATTGGCAATTCGCCAAATTGTCTTATGGAGCTCTGCCCTTTGAGTCTCAGAGTTCAAGATTCCCCTTTTTGTTCCTTGTCCAAGGATACTGAGAGCTGGTATCGAGGCGAGAAGTGCTAGCTAGAGCTATTTGCCCTTCATCACACCAATAATCAAGCTGACTATAAAACCCAGCATCACCAACATCATCATCCCCAAGACCTTCAGGGTGATCATGATGGTCTTGGATAGGAAATTGGCGGTGCCGACCATTGCTGCCTCTAGCGGTTCCCTATTGTTCATGCTTTGAATCTAGGTGGGGCTGGGGACATCTTTAGGTGGTTGTGGTAGCTGTCCTCCCCCGCAGCTAGTCTCTTTAGAGGGGAGGCATCATGGGCTGTTCATCTATTGGGTATTTCTTTCTGGGGCTGTTTTTACTTATCTGGCTAATCAATGAGCCATCTGCTTGGTTCTTTGTTTTGTTTGTGGTTTTAGTGGTGGGGGTAATCATCTTCGCTACCCAGAAAGCCAGGCAGAGTAAAAGTATTAGTGAATTAGTTGCTATGGCTCGGGAGCTAAGGAGATTTGAAAGAGAAATCCCACGTCTTTCAGATGGCTTTTTAGCTCTAGAAAAGAATGAGTTTGCTTTCTATGAAAGATCTGGGGTTCAGCTTCGTGAATACAAATCCCCTGGTAGGGAGTCCTCCGGTGGGTTTGGTGGTGCTTCTTTCAGACTGACTGACCGCATCAGCGTTGGTGGTGGTGGATATAAAGGTCAATCAAGAGCAAAGCCAGAAGAGGTAACAGTGCTTGACACTGGCAAAGCCATCTTCACCAACCAAAGAGTGATCTTTGTTGGTCCCAACCACAACAGAGAATGGGAACTAAACAAGCTTTTGGATCTTCAAATCGGAGATAACGGCTATGAGGTAACAGCTGCTGTCAGCAATCGAAACAAGACCTCAGCTCTAGCCGCTGATGCATCAACTGGAATCACCCCGGGCATTTTGTTTGGCATGGCCGTTGAGCTCAGTAAGGGCGAAGAGGAAGATGCCAAGAAGTTGGCAGGGGATATCGCATCTCAAATTGAAAGCCAATACAAAACTCTTTGACTTAAGTCAGAAGCCCTGGGCTGACAAGGCCCAGGGCTTCTCTAACTGAGAAAGGAGTAACAAGTGGATAACCAACCCGCTTGGAACAGTTGGGCAAGAGAGACAACCCAACAACTAATAACTTAGATATGGGGACAGACATTTATGACCTTTTGGGTTTCCTTCAGATTTCTAAATGTCCTAGGGTGTTTTTAGGGTGGTAGTAAACCAAGGGGGATAAATGAAAAGAGTTGGTTTTCTAGCAGCACTGGTCCTGGTGATGGGACTTGGAGTTTCAGCGAGCGCCGATAGCGATCCGTTTCCTGGAATTGCCAGAGGCCAGGAGATCCCTGGCACCAGAGTTAGTTCTGCGCCTGGAGAGTCTTGGGAATCTTTCAATGCTGGCGCAGGCGCTTCCCACAGCTGTCCAACTGGTTCGGGCAGAGGAATGGAAACCGATCTTCGCGGAACCACCTCTCAATCCGACGACATCCGCTCTTACTACTGCGTAAAGACTTGGGAAGCTCCTGACACAACTGCCGCTTGGAATGACTTCAATCAAAGAAAAGCTGCTGCGCAGGCTGCTGCACAAGCAGAATCTGCGGCTTGGAACGCAGCAAATCCTGGAAAACAAAAGTGTGTGCAGTGGGGTCCGCTAACCGATCCCAACGGCGGAGTCCATCAAGGTGGCGTGTGTGCAAACCCGGTTCAGTTGCCTGCTGGAACACAGGTTCCAAGTAATCCTGCAGGAAGCGTAGGCGAGAGTGATGTGGAAGATGCAGCAAATGCACTGCCGACCACACCATCAAATCCAGCTGACCCTGCAGCAGGAGCATCGGCCAGTGGCACACCAAGAGGCAGTGGATATCCATTCACCCAGGTGATTGAAGGTCAGGTAGGAACAGCTGGTTGCCCAAGTGGTTTTCAGGCTGCCAATGGAGTGATTGCAGATGCATCAACTAAAAAGACCTACACCGAGTGCTGGCCACAAAATGCCTGGACCGCTTATCAACTAAGCGGAGATGCCTGGGCGATGTTCAAGGCAACTGGCGGAACTTATGACCCTGCTGCCGAAATAGATCGCAGAGCAAAGATTGCGCTGCTGGTTGCAAAAGCGAAAGAAGTTGCCCTAGCGGCAGCTAATGAAACTCCAGGTATCGAGCGCTGCAGTAGCTGGTCGGGTTTTGGTGAAAGCGGCAGGGAGTGCAGCTATGTGTTTGTTGACCCAGCTACCGCACAAACAGCGACCAACTCAGAATCAACGAGTGAAGAAGCTCCGGCCGAAGAATCAACGCCGATCAATGTTGGTCTAGATAGCGTAAATGTTTCAATGAGCTCTCTGTCTATTTCCAAAGTCGCAATCAGCCTTGCACCAAGCCAGTCCGAGGGTACGAAAATTGCCAACTTAGCAAAAGGCTTTGCAAAGCTTTCTCCGACTCAAAAGACGGCACTTCGCAATCTGCCCCGGGTTACTGACTTGAAATACAAGGTGACTTCACTAACCAAGTCTGTCTGCCAGGCTTCAACTTGGCGAGTTCGCTTTAGTAAAAAGGGAGTCTGCATCATTGAAGTGACGACTGCTGACAGCGGAGGAAATAGCTACAGCTTTGCAAAGCGCATCCGTCGAAGCTAGGGAACCACAACCTCTGCCTGCCAAGCATCGAAGTAGCGATCAATAGCTCGAGTCATCATTTGGCGGTAGCTAGTTGCAAGAAGATCGGCTGCCCAGAGCAGTGGTTCTGATGTCTTGAATGCTTGCTCTAAATCAATACCGCTGGCTTTTAGTTCATGCTCGACTTCTTTGAAGGTTCTGGCATCTTCTTCGGTTGGATAACCGGTGAGTCTTTGTTCAAACAGAATCTGCTTAGTTTCAGGGTAATTCTGAATGA
>VFQS010004372.1_pt1 | contig 10269 bp, 8 predicted proteins | sample 3512361 | NCBI WGS metagenome assembly VFQS01 (sample SAMN10412375, study PRJNA504923) | tailings metagenome | isolation source: Relicate 1 Philex TSF3 active mining | place: Philippines | reverse complement strand
GCAGCTCTCCAACCCATGTGCTTGACACCCGCTAAATGAGCGCGGGTGAAACCGGATCCTTCCAACTCGGCTTTGCTGAGAACAGGAACGCTGAGCCCCAGAAATGGTGGGCAGGGCTGGGTGATTTCGGGAGGAAACGCATGTCGAAGATCACCAGTTTCATCACCCCAGCGCAGAACATTCATGACGGTGTTCCCCATGTCCATGCGATACCCAATGATTCCGTGTTCACCAGGAGACAGTCCCGTCACAAACGATGTCAACGCCGTGGCAGTTGTGGACGGGGCAATTGATGTGATGTGACCACCTTCGAACGATGACAACGTGGGCATGTGCTCGCGATGGCTCTGCAACTGATTCCAGCCGAGACCGTCTACCAACAACACCACTACTCGCTGAACGTCACCCACCACCTGAGGCATCCATGTGGGCACAGCATTTCTCCCACGCGGGTCACATAACACGGGGATGACATTGGACAGACATCCGCCCGAATAGTTGGGCAGGACTGGCGATGGAACACTCACTCCCCTAGTTCAGCACCTACGATGTGGTCGTGCGAGTTTCTACGCGAGGTGACTATGCCTGTCGGGCCCTATTGTCTCTCACCTTGCACGCCAACGATGCTGGCCCCACGTCTGTTCGCGACATTGCCGAACGCACGGGTCTCCCCCAGCCGTACTTGGAACAAATTCTGCTGGCGCTGAAAGGTGCTGGTCTTGTGCGCTCAAAGCGTGGCGTGGGTGGCGGCTATGTCCTTGCCAAACCACCCCACGACATCAAGTTGTCAGACATCATTTCTGCCGTTGATGGCCCCATCACCTTGGGAGATTTTGGCCAACCACATCAAGACGGTTCGTGTGACCACGAGGGTCAATGTGTGTTGTTAGCCATTTGGGATGTTGCGGGACAACACATGAAAGAGCACCTAGACGCATACACACTTGAGTCAATTGCACAGGCGGCCACTGGCACGGGTCCATGGCCGAAGGCCGACCCACATCATTCGCACTAGTCAGCGGAACTAGCACGCACACATTGGCTCATGATGAGTGCCATGTCATGAGGAATGGGCGCTTCCCACGACATTTCTTCGCCTGTTGACGGATGTATCAACGTAAGGCGTTGAGCATGCAACATAGGGCGCGATGCGCGAATCGCCGATTTAGCCCCACCATACGTGGCATCTCCCACAACGGGATGACCCACCGCAGCAAGATGCACACGAATCTGATGAGTGCGACCAGTTTCCAGTGTGCACTGCACAACCGATACCGCCGCAGGCTCAACGAATGAATCGATGACTTCCAGGTGTGTGCGCGCCCATTTGCCGTTCGTGACCACAGCCATCTTCATGGGGTCTCGCGGATGACGCCCAATTGGTGCGTCGACTGTTGCTGTGAGCGAATCGAAATGACCCCACGCCAGAGCAATGTATTGGCGACCTACTTCATGTTCAGACAACGCTTCAACCAAAGAGTCGTATGCACGTTGTGATCGCGCCACCACCATCATTCCTGTTGTCCCCGAATCGAGACGATGCACAATTCCGGGTCGTGCCGGTTGACCAACGGACGCCACTTCGGGATACAGCGCAAGGATGCCATTGACCACTGTTCCGGTTCCGTGTTGTGACGCAGGATGAACCACCATGCCTGCACTTTTGTTAATAACGATGATGTCGTCATCTACATAAACCACCGACAATTCCACTGACGCATCTGGTCCTGGCAATTTCTCCACTGGAATTTTTTCCAGATCGACCACCACAACCTGGCCCTCTTTCAAGCGTGGTTTTCCCGACATAACAGTCACACCATCTACTTCAGCTCCACCATCGGCAATCAATGTGGATGCTTCAGAACGCGAAATATCGGCAATGATCGACACGATGCGATCAATGCGTTCACCATCCAGTGCGCTAGGAACAGTTTCTTCCACTTTCATTGCGACTCTGGTGCAACTTTCTTCTGATCAATGAATTCTTTCCATACACCAACGAGCATGAGACACGCTCCAAGCGTGATACTTGAATCTGCAACATTAAAGACGGGAAACCACTGCAAGTCGATGAAGTCGACTACTTTTCCGTGCAACCATCCATCTCCTCGAAACACACGATCGACAACATTGCCCACTGCCCCAGCGACAATTGCCGCGAGGCCGTATTTCAGCCACAATGATTGTGCTGTCACCATTGACCGCAGAAGAAAACCGATGGCGATGACGGCGACGACTCCGATGTACGGACCGAGACCCTGACCTTGTGAGAACGCGAACCCGCTGTTGAATCCCAGCGAGAACTGAAGCGTCCACACCACATGTATGTCTCGACCGTTATCAAGAGCAGAGACCGCCCACGATTTGGTGATTTGGTCGAACGCAACAATGGCTCCGATGAACAGCGCCACACGGCGCATTGACGGCATGGTGCTTACCAGTCGCCTATCGGCGACCAAGTCCGCCCGCGCGCTCTGTCACCAGTTCGGTGGCCCACGGAAGTGCCTTGAGGCGTTCTTTGGGAATTGGCGAGCCCGACACCAGCGAGTAGCCGTATTCGCCCTTTTTCATTCGTTCAAGTGCAGCATCGATTTCCGTCACCATTTGACGCGCAGCCGCCATGAGAACAAGGTCTTGGTCTCGTTCAACAACCATGCCGTCACCCTGGCCGCCTTCGTCGTCAAACTGAACATCGCCCATCTCGGCATCGGCAATTAATGCGTTTGCTTCGTTCTCAAGGCGAGTTGCCTGACCAGTGAGTTTCGCGCGTTCTTCTAAGAGAAGGTCACGTTGTGCAAACAGAAACTTGAGGTCATATTCCTTTGTGGATGTGATGCCATCTTGTGACGCACCTTTGACAATGACATGGCGCTTCGGAGGTTCAGGTTTTTTGATGGGCTGACGCGGCGGCAACGGTGGTGGCCCCGCAGGAGCGGCAGCAACAGGTGCTTTCTCGTTCTCTTTTGCCGATTTTGTGTTTGCGGACTTCTTGGGATCAGCCTTTGGAGCTTCAACTTTTTTGGGCGCCTCTTTTGTCGCAACTGCCTTCTTGGCGGGCACTGCTTTTGTTGCAACTACCTTTTTGACAGGTGCTTTCTTGACAGGAGCCTTTTTCGCCACAGCTTTCTTTGCAGGAGCCGCCTTCTTCGCAACCACTTTCTTGGCGGGTGCTGCTTTCTTCGCGACAGGCTTCTTTGCAACCACTTTCTTGGCCGTGGACTTCTTTGCAGGTGCAGCCTTCTTTGCCGACGCCGACTTCTTTGCAGGAGCCGCCTTTTTCGCAACTGCCTTCTTTGCAGGAGCCGCCTTCTTCGCAACCACTTTCTTGGCGGGTGCTGCCTTCTTCGCGGCAGGCTTCTTTGCAGGCGCGGCCTTTTTCGCCACAGGCTTCTTCGGTGCAGCCTTCTTTGTTGCTGCCTTCTTCTTCTGAGCCATGGTCCACCACTCTCCTTATACGGGATGCCGTATTGCCCCGAGAGGCTACGACCACATCGCCACTAACTCAACGACCTACTGCCACTGATATTCCGATTGTTGCCCCTTCAACCGTAATTGTTCTCGGCAGCGAGTCGTCCCATACCACTTGTGTGGCAAGGGTTTCACCCCCAATGAGGGCCTCGTGAGTGCTCAACATTGAATAGACAGGCGCATCGACACTCAATGTGAGAACAATGCGGTCTGATACATGAAGTTGCGCATCGCGCCGAGCCTGCTGGACCGCACGAATGACGTCGCGTGCGAGACCCTCGGCTTCAAGTTCTGGAGTAACAACGGTGTCAAGAACGACGACGCCGGCTCCACGAGGCAACGATGCGCTTGCAGAGTCGGCTTGTGTCACCAATTTCAATGCATATTCACCGGGCTCAAGACGTTCACCTGCCACAAGAATGTGGTCACCATCTTGTGTCCACTCACCCTTCTTCACCGCCACGATGACTTTTTGAGTATTTGGTCCGAGGCGTGGCCCCACAACCGCAGGAACAACCTGCAGTTCATGCGATGCAACAGAACCCACATCGGTGGTCAGAACAACATCACGAACGTTCACTTCGTCACGGATGATGTCGAGGAAATCCGCCAATCCATCAGCATCGGCAGAAGCAATTGTCAACGTCTGCAAAGGAAGACGAACTCGACGTCCGTGAGTCTTGCGAACCGACAGTGCAGATGAACACACATCACGCACAAGATCCATGGAAACAACCAAGCGATTATCGCTGGGTAAAGCATCTCGTGTTGGCCAATCGGCCAAATGGACACTCGTTGTTCCGCCGGTCAGTCCACGATGTATTTCATCGGAAATCATCGGCAACAACGGCGCAGCAATCTTGGTTACATACACGAGAACCGTGTGCAACGTGTCCACCGCATCTTGGTCACCAGCCCAGAAACGATCTCTACTTCGTCTGATGTACCAGTTAGTCAATGTGTCCAAGAATGAACGAATTGTTTGACACGCGGCAAATAGGTCATATGCATCCATCGACTCAGTGACACTCTGAATGGTGTCCCCAAGTTTCGACAAGATGTACCGATCAAGGACGTTCGAAGAATCAGTTCGAACCTTGCCTTCGGTGTTTTCTGCATTTGCGTAGAGAGACAGGAAATACCACGAGTTCCACAATGGCAACAACACTTGGCGCACAGTGTCGCGCATACCTACTTCTGTGACGGAGAAATCTCCCCCACGAAGTATGGGAGACGACAACAAGTACCAACGCATCGCATCGGCGCCGTGCGAATCGAACACAGCCATCGGGTCTGGATAGTTGCGAAGACTCTTTGACATCTTTGCGCCGTCATCACCCAGCACAATGCCGTGACTGACGCATGTAGCAAACGATGGCCTGTCAAACAATGCGGTGGCCAACACATGAAGTGTGTAGAACCAACCACGAGTCTGGCCGATGTACTCAACAATGAAATCTCCGGGATAGTGATTTTCGAACCACTCCCGATTTTCGAACGGATAATGCACCTGAGCGAACGGCATTGATCCACTTTCAAACCAACAATCCAACACTTCGGGCACGCGACGCATCATGGACTGCCCCGTGGGGTCATCAGGATTTGGGCGCACCAAGTTGTCAATTCCCGGCCGGTGCAGGTCGTCAACGGTGACACCGAAGTCGCGCTCTAAATCCGCGATGGATCCATACACGTCAATGCGCGGATAACGCGGATCGTCGCTCTTCCACACAGGAATGGCTGAACCCCAGAAACGGTTTCGACTAATTGACCAGTCTCGTGCGTTTGCTAACCACTTGCCGAATGTTCCATCTTTAATGTGATCTGGTGTCCATTGAATGTTCTCGTTCAATTCCACCATGCGGTCTTTGAACTTGGTGACCTGCACAAACCACGATGAGATAGCGCGGTACACCAACGGCTCTGCACAGCGCCAGCAATGCGGGTAACTGTGGTTATACGTATCGTGACGGATGACGACACCCATTTCCTTGAGCGTTCTGATGACATCAGGGTTTGCATCGAACACATGTCGCCCCGCCCACGGCGTTACTTCTGCCGTGTACTGACCATGTTCATCCATGGGGCACACGGTCGCAATGCCAGCTGCCGTACATTCATTTTGGTCGTCCTCACCGAATCCTGGCGCCATGTGCACCACGCCAGTGCCGTCTTCGGTGGTGACAAAGTCAGCAGCCAACACAACAAAAGCATTCTCCGTCTCTGCAAAGAACGGAAAGAGAGGCGTGTATCTGCGCCCTGCAAGTTCTGCACCTTTAATGGTTCGAACAATCGTTGCACCGCCGAATTCTTTTTCATACGAACCAACACGGGCTTCAGCGATGATGTACTCGCGTCCGTCTGAATGTTGCAATACCGCATAGTCAACATCTGGGCCCACTGCCAGTGCCAAGTTTGACGGCAATGTCCATGGAGTGGTGGTCCACGCGAGGATTCGCTCGCCCGTTTCCAACTCAAATGCAACGGTCAACGCAGGATCTTGTCGATCTCGATACACATCGTCCATGCGTGTCTCGGTGTTTGACAAGGGAGTTTCACAACGCCAGCAGTACGCAAGCACCCGGAAACCTTCGTACACCAGTCCTTTGTCCCACAACGTGCGAAAAGCCCACATGACGCTCTCCATGTAGGGGGTATCAAGTGTCTTGTAATCGTTACTGAAGTCAACCCAACGTGCTTGACGAGTGACGTAACGTTGCCATTCATCGGTGTAACGCAACACGCTGGTGCGGCATGCGTCGTTGAACTTCTGAATTCCGAACGCTGCAATCGCTGGATGTCCAGCAATTCCCAATTCTTTTTCCGCCTCTACTTCGGCCGGCAGACCATGGCAGTCCCATCCGAAGCGACGTTCGACGCGACGTCCACGCATGGTCTGGTAACGAGGAATTGCGTCCTTGACAAAGCCAGTCAGCAGGTGTCCGTAGTGCGGAAGCCCATTGGCAAATGGCGGACCGTCATAGAAGATGAATTCGTTCTCGCCATCTTTTCCTGCATCTCGAGCATTCACACTGGCAGCAAAAGTGTTGTCGGCCTCCCATCGTGCAAGCACGGACTCTTCAAGGCTCGGGAAATGTGGCTGGGGGTCAACCTGCGGATACGTCACGTTGTAAGGCTAGGGGTTCAACAAGGACCACCCACGGAATCATCGTGACAGCACATGACGAGTGGAGCGAGACCCACGTAATAGGTCGGCGCAATACGGCTACAGGCCGATGAGTATTTGGCTGAGAATTTGAATGCCAATCACGACGACAAGTGGCGACAAATCAAAACCACCCATTGGCGGCAAGACACGTCGAACCGGTGCGAGAACTGGTTCAGTGACTCGATACAAGAAATGCACAACAGGGGCTAACGCCGACTGTGGACTGAGTGGAAAGAACGAAAGAATTGCTCGCGCGAAAATTGCCAGCGTGAACAAGTTAAGGAGTGAAAGAACTAATGACATGTTGCTTAGTACATGGGTTGGTCAAAGCTGACGGCTGGCTTCAATAAGTACACGCCGCTACCAACTTTTTCCATTGTTCCGCTGAGCGCGTAACACATGCCGCTTGCGAAGTCGATGACACGTCGTGCCATTTCACGATCGGCACCTTCAAGATTCACAATGACAGGAACACCATCTTTGAAGTGATCAGCAATAGCTTGAGCATCGTTGAAGTTGCGTGGACGAATTGTTGCGGTGTCACCAGCAGATGGCACAGCACGAACCGTGGGTGCTGTGCGCGGTGCTCCTACGGGACGAACTTGCAAGCCTGAATCATCGGGGCGACGAGTTGCGCCGGTGTCGTCAATACGCGGAGCACGTGGCGCAGGACGCGGTGTCTCTGACGAGTATTCAGGTTCATACCCACGGCGCATTGGCGGCTCGGGCCGAGTGGCGCGAGCAGGACGCTCGTATTCCATGGACATGTCGTAGTCGTCATACGCCTCTTCATTACTGAGACCCAGATAATCCATTGCACGACGGAAAAACGACATACCGACAGGCTAATCCGTTTTCGCGCTGTGGTGTGGGAGTTACCCCATTGAGGACGAACGCTGACCGAACAACACACTGCCCAGCCGAATCATGGTGGCTCCGCATTCGACAGCTAGCCGATAGTCGCCCGACATTCCCATGGAGCATTCAACGAGACCACGCTCATCAGCCAAACGACGAAGAGATGTGAAGGCATCGCGCATCTGTGATGGAGATCCATCTGTTGGACCCAGGGTCATGAGACCCAACACCGATAGCCCCGCCGCTTGTGCAGAGTGGTGAAGCGCATCGAGGTCGTGAGGTGCAACTCCTGATTTTGACTCTTCACCGGTGGTATTGACCTGCAACAAAACTGACGCAGCGGGCGCGCGACGAGCGATTTCGTCAATGACCGATACTCGGTCCACCCCTTGCCAGAGCGAGATATGGGGAGCCAATGCACGAACCTTGTTGGACTGCAGTGCCCCAATGAAATGGAGAGGGAGCGGTGGGGCCATTTCTTCCACCTTCGCCAGCACCTCTTGCGCGTAGTTCTCCCCCAACGCATCGCAGCCAGCATCTGCAGCAACGCGCCATGAAGCGACCGGAAATGTCTTGGTGACAGCAACTATTGATACCGACCTGTCGGTCAGTTCTGCAATGTGAGATCGAATAGTGGCAACGCGGGTGACGACCTCGCTTGGGTCGATCACTGTTCGCGACCTATTTCAGGAACGATGGAACGTCAAAATCGTCGTCATCGTCGGCAAGTGGGTCGCCATCAGAGAAGATGTCGCGCACGTTGCTAGATGCGGGACGCGAATCACTTGGACGTGATGCCGACCGCGTTGCAAATGACGATGAATTTGTTGCACCGGTATCCCAGCGCTCGAATCCAGCGGCAATCACCGTGACCTTTATTTCGTCTCCCATTTCGTCATCGATGACCGTACCGAAGATGATGTTGGCATCTTGATGCGCCACGGCATGCACTTCGTCTGCCGCAGCGTTGACTTCAAACAGACCCATGCTCGATGGGCCGGTGATGTTGAGCAATACGCCACGCGCACCGTCGATGGCTGCTTCCAGCATCGGACTTGAGATTGCGTCTTTCGCAGCAGTGACAGCGCGATTGTCGCCACTTGCCACACCAATTCCCATAAGCGCAGAACCTGCATTGGTGAGAATCATCTTGACGTCAGCAAAGTCTGTGTTGATAAGACCTGGGGTCGTAATGAGATTGGTAATACCTGCCACGCCTTGCAACAGAATTTCATCGGCCATCTTGAAAGCATTGATGAGTGATGTCTTGTCGTTAGCAACCGACAGCAGACGGTCGTTCGGAATAACGATGAGCGTGTCAACTTTTTCTTTGAGGCGCTGGATGCCATTGTCCGCCTGCACCGAGCGCCGACGCCCTTCAAACTGGAAAGGTCGGGTGACAACACCAATGGTGAGCGCACCCATGGACTTAGAAATTTCTGCAACAACAGGGGCAGCACCTGTTCCGGTGCCACCACCTTCGCCAGCAGTAATGAAGACCATGTCAGAACCGCTGATGAGCTCTTCAATCTCGGCGCGATGCGCTTCGGCAGCAGCCTTTCCTACTTCGGGATCAGAGCCAGCCCCGAGACCACGAGTGAGTTCACGACCAATGTCTAACTTCACGTCGGCATCGCTCATGAGCAACGCCTGGGCATCGGTATTGATGGCAACGAACTCGACGCCACGTAATCCGGCATCGATCATTCGATTGACTGCATTGACTCCACCGCCGCCAACGCCAATGACCTTGATGACTGCGAGATAGTTCTGTGGTGCTCCGGCCATTGGCCACTTCCTCCGAAGAATTGTCCGTCTCTGGACTGTGTTCCTCAATATTTCCACAGACGGACGGGAAATTGGTGCAATACAGCCGTCGGAAGACGATTTTCTCCTTCTCTCAGGCTGCTGTGCGGGTCACAAGCAGTCGTCGTCAGCGCAATTGCACCGTGGGTTCACCCGTAGAAACATCGACCACTGCCAACGTTCCAGGATCTTGTCGTCTGAAAAGCACCACGACAGCGATGAGTTTGTTCTGCAAATTGGTGGGTGGACCGAAGCGGACAATGGTTCCGCTCTTCAGGACCATGGACAGCTCGCCCCCACCCGTGAGGTCAAGCGCTTTCACTTGCGAGCGAATTTCGTCGGGAAGAGCCAAGACCAATTGCGCAGCGGCGCGATACACATCGTCGGCTATCGCTCCTGCGTCGAGTGATGGCCCAGTTCCCAAGACACGCAGATACTTCGTGGGCCATCCATCGAGCACCGCAATCACGTGTCCGCGATTATCAACGACCCGGGCTTTCTCGTCATCACCGACGTACCACACAACGGGAACTCGTTCTGACACTTCCACCAGAGCCTTCCCAGGAAAGTCTGTTGTAATTCGCACTTCCGCTACCCACGGGTCGTCCAATAACTTTTGACGAGCGCGAGCGGTGTCGACGGTAAAGATCGATGCGCCTTTCATGGAGTCAGTCACCGCTTTCACCGTTTTGTCACTGGTGTAGACCACCCCTTCAAATGTGATCGTACGAATCGCGAACAATGGCGAGGCCAATACTCCCGCCACCACCACGCAGACCGCAACAATGACTCCGGCCAGCTTCACCCACTTCACTTTGCGCAAGCGTTCACGGCGCTGACGGCGACGCTGGCGTTCTTCGAACGTGCCATCAGGTCGATCGTTATCAACAATCACTACACGGTCAATGGAGTCGGCATCGATCACTACCGCGTCGCCGTCATCTGAAATCTCAATGACATCTTCTCCA
>VFQS010004371.1_pt1 | contig 10269 bp, 5 predicted proteins | sample 3512361 | NCBI WGS metagenome assembly VFQS01 (sample SAMN10412375, study PRJNA504923) | tailings metagenome | isolation source: Relicate 1 Philex TSF3 active mining | place: Philippines | reverse complement strand
ACAGGACCAACAGGAAATACAGGTTCTACGGGTAATACTGGACCTACTGGTGTAACCGGGAATACAGGTCCAACAGGTATACCAGGTTCATCAGTTAATACTGGTGCTACAGGTAATACTGGACCTACTGGTGCTACTGGGTCAACAGGGAATACAGGACCAACAGGAAATACAGGACCTACAGGTATACCTGGTTCATCTGTTAATACTGGTGCTACAGGTAATACTGGTGCAACAGGTAATACAGGTCCAATAGGTGATACAGGACCAACAGGAAATACAGGACCAACAGGAAATACAGGTTCTACGGGTAATACTGGACCTACTGGTGTAACCGGGAATACAGGTCCAACAGGTATACCAGGTTCATCAGTTAATACTGGTGCTACAGGTAATACTGGACCTACTGGTGCTACTGGGTCAACAGGGAATACAGGACCAACAGGAAATACAGGACCTACAGGTATACCTGGTTCATCTGTTAATACTGGTGCTACAGGTAATACTGGTGCAACAGGTAATACAGGTCCAATAGGTGATACAGGACCAACAGGAAATACAGGACCAACAGGTAATACAGGTCCAACTGGCAATACAGGTCCTACGGGAAATACAGGTCCAACAGGTTATACAGGACCTACTGGTGTAACCGGTAATACTGGTCCAACTGGTATACCAGGTTCATCTGTTAATACTGGTGCCACTGGTAATACAGGACAAACTGGTGCTACTGGGTCAACAGGAAATACAGGACCAACAGGAAATACAGGACCAACAGGTATACCAGGTTCATCCGTTAATACTGGTGCTACAGGAAATACAGGTCCAACAGGTAATACAGGTCCTACGGGTGATACAGGACCAACAGGAAATACAGGACCAACAGGAAATACAGGTTCAACTGGAAATACAGGTCCAACAGGAAATACAGGTCCAACAGGAAATACAGGTCCAACAGGAAATACAGGACCTACAGGTAATACGGGTCCTACAGGTAATACGGGTCCTACAGGAAATACTGGTCCAACAGGTAATACAGGTCCAACAGGAAATACAGGACCTACAGGTAATACGGGTCCAACAGGTAATACAGGACCTACTGGTATACCAGGTTCATCAGTAAATACTGGTTCAACGGGAAATACTGGACCAACAGGTCCAACAGGAAATACAGGTCCAACAGGTAATACAGGACCAACAGGTAATACAGGACCAACTGGAAATACAGGTCCAACAGGTTTACCAGGTTCATCAGTTAATACAGGTGCTACAGGAAATACGGGACCAACTGGAAATACAGGTAATACAGGCCCAACTGGAAATACAGGTTCAACTGGTCCTACTGGTGTAACAGGAAATACGGGTCCAACAGGTATTCCTGGCTCATCTGTAAATACTGGTGCAACAGGAAATACTGGACAAACTGGTCCAACAGGAAAAACAGGACCAACAGGAATTACAGGTCCAACAGGAAATACAGGTCCAGCTGGTACACCAGGTACATCAGTTAATACAGGTGCTACTGGAAATACGGGTCCAACAGGAAATACAGGAAATACTGGTTCTACTGGTGTAACAGGAAATACTGGTTCTACTGGTCCAACAGGAAATACAGGTCCAACAGGAAATACAGGTCCAACTGGTGATACGGGTTCAACAGGTCCTACTGGTGTAACAGGAAATACAGGTTCAACTGGTCCAACCGGTATACCAGGTTCATCTGTTAATACAGGAGCAACGGGTTCAACAGGTTCAACTGGTAATACAGGTCCTACTGGACCAACAGGTAATACAGGTCCTACTGGTGATACGGGTCCAACTGGAAATACTGGTTCAACTGGTTCAACGGGTCCAACAGGAAATACTGGTCCAACAGGTATACCTGGTTCATCTGTTAATACTGGTGCAACGGGTTCAACAGGTCCAACAGGTGTAACTGGAAATACGGGTTCAACAGGACCAACAGGTTCAACAGGTCCAACTGGTGTTACTGGAAATACAGGTCCAACTGGTGATACAGGTCCAACAGGAAATACAGGTCCAACTGGTACACCAGGTTCATCTGTTAATACTGGAGCAACAGGTTCAACAGGTCCAACTGGTGTAACAGGTTCAACAGGTCCAACTGGTGTAACAGGAAATACAGGTCCAACTGGTGTAACAGGAAATACAGGTCCAACAGGTTTAACAGGTCCAACTGGACAAACAGGTCCAACGGGAGATACTGGAAATACAGGTTCAACTGGTCCTACAGGTGTAACAGGAAATACAGGACCAACAGGTATACCAGGTTCATCTGTTAATACAGGAGCAACAGGTTCGACAGGTCCAACAGGTGTAACAGGAAGTACAGGTCCAACTGGACAAACAGGTCCAACAGGACCAACGGGAGATACTGGAAATACAGGTTCAACAGGTCCAACAGGTGTAACAGGAAATACAGGTCCAACAGGTATACCAGGTTCATCTGTTAATACAGGAGCAACAGGACAAACTGGTCCAACAGGTGTAACTGGAAATACAGGTCCAACTGGTCCAACAGGACAAACAGGTTCAACTGGTCCAACAGGACCAACGGGAGATACTGGAAATACAGGTTCAACAGGTCCAACAGGTGTAACAGGAAATACAGGGCCAACAGGTATACCAGGTTCATCTGTTAATACAGGTCCAACAGGTGTAACAGGTCCAACTGGTGTAACAGGAAATACAGGTCCAACAGGTCCAACTGGTGTAACAGGAAATACAGGTCCAACTGGTGTAACAGGAAATACAGGTCCAACAGGTCCAACGGGATATACAGGAAATACAGGTTCAACAGGTCCAACGGGAGATACAGGAAATACAGGTTCAACAGGTCCAACTGGTGTAACAGGAAATACAGGGCCAACAGGTCCAACTGGTGTAACAGGAAATACAGGTCCCACAGGTGTAACTGGACAAACAGGTTCAACTGGTCCAACAGGTCCAACTGGTGTAACTGGTAATACAGGTCCAACCGGTATACCAGGTTCATCAGTTAATACAGGAGCAACAGGTTCAACCGGTCCGACTGGTGTAACTGGTAATACAGGTCCAACTGGACAAACAGGTTCAACTGGTCCAACAGGTCCAACAGGAAATACAGGTCCAACTGGTATTGGATATGGAGGAACAGCTTCAGTTGGTACTGGTGTAAATATAATTTATTATGATAATGGTAGTAATACATTTAAGAGTAATCTTGATAAGACATTTGTTATAGATAATCCAATTAATTCAAATAAATATTTAATGCATGCCTGTTTAGAGGGTCCTGAGGCTGGTGTATATTATAGAGGTAAAGCATCAATTACAAATAATATTAGTGTTGAAATTGAATTACCAGAATATGTTAAATATATAAGTAATAATTTTACAATTCAAATTACAAAAATATTTACAGATTTAAATTCACATGGAAATTCTTTAGAACCAACAGAAGTTGTAGATGGTAAATTTACTGTATATGGATTAAATAGTTCATTTTATTGGTTGGTTCATGCATTAAGAAAAAATATTGATATTGAACCAGAAAAGAAAGATTATGAAATCAGAGGAGATGGGCCATATACATATATTATAAAAAATACTAGCACATAAAATATAATTATTTGGAACTTTGATATTTTGTATAAACAATATATCAAAACAAATCTACAAAAATATAATTGATAAATAATATAATTTGAGTATAAAAAATTTATGTTGTTGTTATATATAATAATATAAATGTATAATATTTCATACAAATCTAAATATGAAAAATATAAATTAAAATATTTAGAACTTTTAAAAATAATAGGTGGAGTTCCACCAAAGTCTCAGGATTTAAAAATAAATATAGATTGTTTTAATAAAAAATTTAAACAAAAATATGACGATAAATTAAGTCTTATAATAATAATAAGTAAATTTGAATCAAATTATGAACTATGGGATACATTTATTGAAAATACCTTTAATTATATAAAAGAAAATTTAGAATTAGATGAAAGATTAATTTTAAAATTTTTAAATAATTATTTTGATATTATTTATAAACGTAGTAATGATAAACGTTCTACAAAAGAAACATTAATAAATATAATAAAAGAAATTGTTAATGAAACTATAGAGTTCAAAGAAAACTTTGGTGATGATGAATTTATTACATTATTAAATACATGTACTACCTTTGGAAAAAATTCTATTCAAGAAAAATATTTAGAAATACAAAAATCTAAGATACCAACTAAAGCGTCAAATAATGTTGAATTATATAATGACATACATGAAAAAGTCAGAACATTAATTTCATTACCACAAACATTAAAAGAAGAAAAATCTATTTTAAATTTTACAATACCAGTCGAACAATTTACAGATGAACAAAGAAATACTTTAAAAAATACTGTAGTTAATTTTCATGAAAAGATGCCTTCTGAATTACAATCTTCTTTATTTTTATTATCTGATAGAGATATTTATAAATTATTAGAAGAAGTTATACTTCGTGGTTTTTTAATAAATATAGAAAGTTTACAGGATGAAAAAGGTAAAGGTGTTAATGTTATTCATTTTTTACGACCTAAAAATGAATTAGCTAACAAATTCACTGGTGATGAAAAAGTAAAATTAAGGATGTCAATTTATGTAGAAATTATTGAAGTTGGAATTGTTAAAGAATTTTTTTCTAGAATTAAAGAGTTAATTTTATTTAATTTTGAAGTATTATCAATACTCAATAATGAAAAAAATAAAAAAAGAGGATTACCTCTTTTAACAACAGAACAACTAAAAGAAGATCAATTAAGAAAAAAAACAGGTCATTTAAAATTTATTTTAGATTTGTACAAACATATTCATAATGAAAACTTGTGGAATTTTGTAATTATATTATACACAATTAATTATCCAAAAAATCCAGAATTATATAATGATATTGGATTAATTATTAGTTTTATTATGGTTAATTATCCATTAGATGATGTAAATAAACAAGAGAGAATTCAAATTTGTTTACAAAAATTATTAAATTACATAAATTATAAACCTAAATAAATTAATATACTTATAATACAAAAATAAGTATTTTAATTAAAAAAATAAATATTTATAAAGTAAAGCTTAAATTAATTTAATCTACTTGTTCCATAGTAGAACTATTACTTTCAACTACATTATTTTCATTATTGGCTGTTACTTCAGTTTCTTCTGAAGTAACAACACTTAAACCAGCTTCTAAAATATGTTGTAGTCTTCCTACAAATACATTTGGATCTTCTAATGTAAATCCTGATGACAAGAGTGATGACTCATATAATAACCAAATAAAATCTTTTATACTCTTATCATTTCTATCTAAACTAACTTTATCTACAAGTGCTTTAATAATTTTATTTGTTGGATTAATTTCCATAATTTTTTTAGACATCATATGCATACTCATGGAACTGTCTCTAAGTGCTTGTGCCCTCATTATTCTTTCCATATTAGCCGACCATCCATATTCACCAGTTACTAAACAACAGGGTGATTTAACAATTCGTTCAGAACAAACAGCTTTATCTATTTTATCACCAAGAGTTTCTTTAACTACTTTACAAAAATCCTCTGTCTTTAATTTTAATTCTTCAAATGCCTTTTTTTCTTCTTCACTTTCTTCTAATTTAAGTCCATCCTTAGTAATTGATAATAATTTTTTTCCATCAAATTCTTTTAATTGTTGAACCATATATTCATCTATTGGATCTACTAAAAATAATACTTCATAATTTTTAGCTCTTAATTTTTCTAAAAATGGAGCATTTTCTACTGCCTTTAAACTCTCTCCAGTTATATAATAAATATTATTTTGATTTTCTTGCATTCTAGATACATAATCCTTTAGTGATGTTCCAAGACCTTCTTTTTGTTTAGTAGATTGAAATCTTAGTAATTCTGCTAGCTTTGATCTATTTTGTTCATCTTCATGAATACCTAATTTAAGGTTTTTACCAAATTGTTCATAAAATACTTTATAATTTTCTTCATTTTCAGCAACTTCAAAGAAAGTTTCAATACATTTCTTTACAATATTTTTTCGCATAACTTTTAATATTTTATTTTGTTGAAGTATTTCACGTGAAATATTTAATGGTAAATCTTCAGAATCTACTACACCCTTAACAAATGCGAGCCATTCTGGACAAAGTTCTTCGCAATTATCTGTAATAAATACTCTTCTAACATATAATTTTAAATTTCCTTGTTTTTTCTTCTTCTCAAAAAGATCAAATGGTGCTCTCTTTGGAACATAAAGTAAACTTTTAAATTCAAGTTGTCCTTCTGTTTTAAAATGTTTATGTGCTAAATGTTCTTCCCAGTCATTTGATATGGCTTTATAAAATGTTGCATATTCTTCTTTTGTAACATTTTCTGGTTCACGTGTCCATATAGGTTTTTGTTTATTAGAAAGTTCCCAATCATGTGTAACTTCTTTAACTTTTTTAGTTTTTTTTTCTTTTTGTGTTTGTGTTTCATTAGTAACTTCCTCTACTGTTGGTTCTTCGCCCTCAGGTTTAGCTTCTTGTTCTGCTTCATCATCTGTTACTTCTTTTTCTTCTGTTTTTTCTACCCAAAGAGAAATAGGATAATTAATAAATTCAGAGTGTTTTTTAAGAACATCTTTAAGAGTTCTTTCTTCTAAAAAAGACTGTTGATCTTCCTTTATATGAAGTGTAATTTTTGTACCACGACCTAAACTTTCTCCTGATGTATCTTTACGAACTGTAAAAGTTCCACCTGCATTTGATTCCCAAATATATTGTTCATCATCATTATGTTTAGATGTGACTGTTACTTTATCTGCAACCAAGTAAGCTGAATAAAATCCTACACCAAATTGACCAATACATGATACATCATTACCAGATTTTACTGCTTCCATAAATGATTTTGTTCCAGATTGTGCAATAGTTCCTAGTAAGTTAATTAAATCAGATTTAGTCATTCCAACACCTGAATCAATAATACTAATTGTTTTACTTGCTTTATCAGGAACTATATGAATATATAATTCTGATTGATTATTTAATACTGAACTATCAGTTAAACTTTGATATCTAATTTTATCAAGAGCATCTGATGCATTAGATACAAGTTCTCTTAAAAATATTTCTTTGTTACTATAAAAAGTATTAATAATCAAAGACATTAATTGATTAATTTCTGCTTGAAAAGCAAATGTTTCTGTTCCATTATTTATTTCTGCCATAATATACTTATTTAAAGTAATAAATTTTTAAATTATTTTAATTTAAAAATTTATTCGCTGTAATACATTTTAAATTAAATTTTTTGATAATATGCACCACCATTTATATCAGGTACCGGATTATTTGTAGCTTGAAACATATTTTGATCTCTTGTTACATAACCTAAACAATTTGGATCTAAATTACAATAATTTTTTGCATCTATTTCATTGCTGAATATACAGTAATTTTTCCAATTGCCATTACCATCTTTTGTGTTACGATTTTTAGCACCAGGACATACATATTCACCAGGTCTATTACCATCCCACCATCCACTTTCATATTTTTTTTTATAGGAATGTTCAGGTTGATTTCCAGATAATTTTTTATAATATGCACCACCATTTTCATCTTTAACAGGATTATTAGTAGCTTGAAACATTTTGGGTCCTCTTGTTACATAACCTAAACATGATGGTGATGTATTACAATATTTTTGTACATCTTCTTCAGTATTAAAAATACAATAATCTCCCCATTTACCATTTCCTCCTTCTGTATTAACATTTGATGCATTTGGGCAGGTATAATCTCCAGGTAAATTACCATCCCAGATACCCTTAAAATCAGATATATAATAATATTTTGAATTATCAGAATTATTAACAGTTCGAGGAGTTTCTTGTACATTTACAGACTGAGTTGTTGGTTGTGGTGTTGGTTGTGGTGTTGGTTGTGGTGTTGGTTGTACATTTACTGGTTGAGGTTTTTGTTCTGAATTAATTACCTGACACATTAATATTTTATTATCCGTTTGAAGCATTTGTTGTGTATTTACTGTCTGAGGTATTTGTTTAGTATTTACTGTCTGAGGTATTTGTTGTGTATTTACGCTCTGAGGTATTTGTTGTGTATTTACGCTCTGAGGTATTTGTTGTGTATTTACACTCTGAGGTATTTGTTGTGTATTTACGCTCTGAGGTATTTGTTGTGTATTTACTTTATTTTTATCTGGATCATCTGTTATTTTTAATATTGTATTAGTAACATTAGACAGTGTATTATCTATTGTTGATTGAATTCTTGAAAAAATTGATGAATCTTTATTTTGTTGATTTTCAACATTAAAGGTATCATATAAAAAAAATTTTTCTTTACAATAATATGTACTTATAAATAAAATTAAACAACATAATATGATTAAAAGAATTATTATAGTTTCCATTAATAATATAATAAGTTAATATAATTTTTTAAAAATTATATTAATTATAAGTCTTATATTAAGATAACAAATTTAATCAAAAAAATAATTTATAATATTTTTTAATTTATTTTTTATAGATATTTTATTTTTAATCTCAATATCTTCATAAGGTATATTTATACGAACATCTAAAGGAATAGTGTTATAATTAATTTTAGTGTTGTCAATAAAATCGATTGATTTGTTATTCATATAATAATTATTAAATAGATATTTTTATGCAAATTAATTATTAATAACAAAAATTTATATTTTTTTTTAATTTATAATATATATATATATTGTATATATGACTGATCCTGATGTTTGTCAAAGACAATTAGATACTGTAAATGCAGATATTGATAGAGTAACTGCACAAAACCAAGTTATAGATGATACAAAAAATAGATTAAAAGATGAATTAGATCGATTAGATAAAAAAGTACGAGATAAAACTAAAGAGTTTAACGATGCAACTAATAACTTTAATAATCATATAGCTAATGATAGATCTTGGAGGATACAGATGGGTGGTTGGCGTGGTGCTGGACAATGGACTGACGAAGAATGTAATAGGTTATGTGGTGACAAAAGAGGTGAGTATCCTACTAATCCTAGTATTGGGGTTGGTATAGAATGGGAAGGATCAGGTTGGGCGGGTTGGAAGTGTTTTTGTAGACTTCCTAGTAAAGATGGAGCTATAAACTTAAACAATACAAGAAATGTCAAATCACAAGAACTTAATCAATCTAAAACAGAAAGGGATGCAAAAAAAACACAATATGAAGCATCATTACAAACTCCTTACACACAGGCTAATATTAATGTAGCATGTTGTACTAATACTACTGTATGTGCACCAGGAGCAGAATGTGATAATATAAAACAAAGTTGTCAAGCTGAAATTACAACATTGAAAGAAGAAAAAATGAGAAAAGAAGCTGAAGAACAAGCAAAAGCACAAGAACAAGCAAAAGCACAAGAACAAGCAAAAGCAACGGCTTCTGTACCAAATAGTCAATCATCTTCAAATAACTTATCAAAAAATCAACAACCTGCAAATGATAATACACTTTTACTTGCTGGAGGGGGAGGAAGTAGTAGTTTATGTTGTTGTTGTAGTATTATAATTATTATAATTGTAATAGTAGTAATGATGAATAAAAAATAATTTACAATTTTTACTTGTTTAATAGATTATAATTTTATTTTTTTATTATATATATATATATATAATGACAGATCCAGATGTTTGTCAAAGACAATTAGATGCAGTAAATAATGAAATTCAAAGAGTAGAAGCTCAAAATCAAGTTATAGACGATACTAAAAATAGATTACAATCAGAATTACAAAATTTAAGTAATAAAGTTAATACCCTAAATAGACAATATCAGTCTGCTGAAGCCGACTATAAAAATTATTTAACAAATGGTAGAGATTGGTCATTTCAAGAAGGAAGGTGTGGACATGGTTGGCAAGAAGGAAGCTGTAGAAATGATTGTAATAGTAATCAACAGTCTTTTCCAGAGGGTAATGCTGGCTATTCCGTAAATATTTCAGATGACGGTTGGGGTATAAAATGTTGTAAATGTACTTTTCCAGATCCAAATACTGTAAAAAATAAATTTCAAGAAAAAAATAATAAAAAAACTGAATTAGATGCAGCTATTAGAGAAAGAGATGCAAAAAAAACACAATATGAAGCATCGCTACAAACTCCTTATACACAGGCTAATATTAATGTAGCATGTTGTACTAATACTACTGTATGTGCACCAG
>VFQS010004368.1_pt1 | contig 10272 bp, 10 predicted proteins | sample 3512361 | NCBI WGS metagenome assembly VFQS01 (sample SAMN10412375, study PRJNA504923) | tailings metagenome | isolation source: Relicate 1 Philex TSF3 active mining | place: Philippines | reverse complement strand
AAATGTAATCCAACTATCCTCACTACGCAAGCTTTTTTGAATTTTTTTTGAAAAAAAAATGAAAATAGTTTCGCGATAAGCCTTCGCGCAGTACACTTATTGCGAGAGGAATCATTTAGGGGGGCAAAAATGCCCTTTTTCAGCCATACTGTGCCTTTTTTCAGCCATCTAAGGTAGTTAGACTTTCTCAAAAGCCTTCGCATGGACAAAAAATGACTCTTTTTTCCCTTCCCGCCGACCCCTCGCAACAAGTCTATTTACTACCTTTGTATCACTCGAACAGACATCACTCAACTGAAGTAAAATCAATACATCATGCAAAAACACAACTTCAATGCCGGCCCGGCAATCCTTCCTGCTGAAGTTTTTACTGAAGCAGCGGAGGCTATAAAGGACTATAAAGGTACGGGGTTATCCCTTTTAGAAGTATCCCACAGAGGCAAGGAATTCGAGCCCATCATAGAAGAAGCAGAGCAGCTTGTACGGGATCTCTTGGGGCTTTCCCCGGACTTCGCAGTCTTGTTTTTATCCGGCGGGGCGAGTACCCAGTTTTTCATGGCACCTATGAACCTGTTGAACGAAGGCGAAACAGCCGGTTATTTAGACACAGGTGCCTGGTCGGATAAAGCCATCAAAGAGGCGAAAGCATTTGGCAACGTACAAGTACTTGCTTCCTCAAAATCCGACCAATACGCCTACATCCCCAAAGTCGCCGAGATCCCAGCCGGATTAAAGTATCTGCACTTGACCAGCAACAACACTATCTTCGGTACCCAATACCATTGGTGGCCGGAAACAGACGCTCCGATCGTGGCCGATATGTCCTCTGACATCTTTAGCCGTCCGTTGGATATGAACCGATTCGGAATGATATATGCAGGAGCACAAAAAAATATGGGTCCGGCGGGGGTCACTCTGGCCATAGTGCGAAAAGATCTCTGCGGCAAGGCAACGCGTTATTTGCCCAGTATGCTGGACTATTCGGTACACATACAGAATAGCTCAATGTACAATACGCCTCCTGTTTATGCCATATATATATCTATGCTTACATTGCGTTGGGTCAAGGCGCAGGGTGGGCTTACCGCCATGGCAGAACGCAATCAAAAGAAGGCCCACCTTTTTTATTCGGAGTTGGATCGCAACCCTTTGTTCAAAGGGAATGTGCGTTCGACCGAAGACCGGTCGCTCATGAACGCAACCTTCCTTCCCGTACATGCCGAGCAGGAGAAGGTTTTTCTCGATCTTTGCAAACAAGCGGGTATCGAAGGAATCAAAGGACACCGCTCCGTAGGGGGCTTCCGCGCATCCATGTACAATGCCATGGAAATAGAAAGCGTACAGGTGCTCGTGGACACCATGCGCTTCTTTGCCGAAAAGCAAGGGTGACGATGATGCATACATCCGGCACGGAGGACCTCTACATAGAAATCCCTATGGCGGGTCGTGTCTTACGGGTACCCGTTCGGGTCCATCACGAGCGCCGTAGCAATCTGCGGGCTGGCGTAGGCAAGCACCACCTGCTTTTTCGCCTTCCATTGGGCTTGACGGTTGCCGGCCAGACGGAGGCTTGGCAATGGTTTCGTACCTGGGCGACGAAGATAATCACAGAGCAGCCACTCGTAGCCCATCGCTTTACGCCTCGCACTTATGAAAGTGGAGATACCATCACAGTGGGGCACCGCACCTACACGCTTCACTTCGTATATGAAAAGAGATCTGCCCATACCGCAAGGCTAATCCATAAAGACTGCATCCAGTTCAGGCTGGTGGAAACCGATACCACAGAAGGACTGAGCAGGGCGGTCAAAACCCTTCTCAGCAGGGTCATCGGTGCGGACTTCTACCCCCAGATATTATCGCGGACGCTGGACTTGAACAAGCAACATTTTCAATGTGCGATTAGCGGAGTGTACCTCAAATATCTGAGCTCGAAGTGGGGTAGTTGTTCGGGCAAGGGGAACATCAATCTTTCCACTCGACTGCTCTTTGCTCCTGACGAAGTGATCGATTACGTCATTTTGCATGAGTTGGCCCATTTGCGGGAGATGAACCACTCGCAAAGATTCTGGGATTTAGTGCGGGGGGCGATGCCCGACTATCAAGTGCGGGAAAAGTGGCTACAAGCGCACCATCATCTTTGCGACTTCTAAAGGCAGTGGCTTTCCCTCAAAAAAGGCAAGGGGTGTACTTTCTGAGAAAGTACACCCCTTGCCTTTTTTAAACGCTGTAGCTATTACTCAGCCACTACCTCGAAGCGGACTTTGGCGACCATGTTTTTGTACACATTCACCTCTGCCACGTAAGAGCCGAGTTCCTTGATATCTTCCGGCACATCGATTTTTTTGCGTTCCACATCGAGTCCCATAGTATCCTTGATGGCTGCTGCAATTTGGACATTGGTAACGCTACCGAAGATTTTGCCGCTTGCGCCTGCTTTTGCACCGATCGTGAGCGACTGGGCTTCCAACTTAGCGATGAGCGCCTTGTATTCTGCGGAGCGCTGAGCTTCCAGGGCTGCTTCGCGTGCCTTGATTTCGTCCAGTTTTTCCATATTGCCTTTGTTGGCAACCTGGGCAAAGCCTTGGGGGATAAGGTAATTTCGGCCGTATCCGGGCTTGACGTTAACCACATCGAAGCGGTCCCCAAGTTTTTCTATATCTTTTAAGAGAATAACTTGCATGGATAATAAATTTGCCGCCCACAGGGGCGGGTTGACCTAAAAAAGAGGGATCACTTGAGTAAGTCCGTAACATAGGGAAGCAACGCCAACTGACGGGCCCTTTTTACTGCTTCGGCCACTTTGCGCTGATACTTCAGCGAGTTTCCGGTGATTCGGCGCGGAAGGATTTTCCCCTGTTCGTTGACGAACTGCAAGAGAAATTCTGCGTCTTTGTAGTCAATGTGGCGGATGCCGAAACGGCGGAAGCGGCAGTATTTTTTGCGGTTCTGGCCAATTTTCGGATTGCTGAGGAACTTGATATCTTCTCTATTCGGTGGCATGGTCGAATTTTTTTAGGATGATAAAAAGAAGGGTGAGAAAAGAGGGTGGGAAAATCACTCTGCTGCTTCATTGGTCGCGGCGGGAGGGGTACGCTGCTCGCTGGCGTCGCCGGCTGGCTGTGCGTCCCTGCGCGGGCCGCGCTGTGGGCGTTCGGGGCGCTCGGGGCGCTCCACCTTTTCTTTTTTCTTCACTTTTCCAATCAGTCCGCTGCGTTTATCAGCATTGTATTTAACGCCGTACTTATCCAACTTAACGGTTAGAAACCGCAGGACGCGCTCGTCTCGCTGCAAGGTGAGTTCCATCTCGGAGATCAACTCCCCGGAGGCACCTTCAAACTCGACGCAAAAATAGACCCCTGAATGCCGTCTGTTGATAGGGTACGCCAAAGGGCGCAGTCCCATTTCATCTACATGCACAATCTGACAACCTTTATTGCGAATCAGATCCGTGTATGTCTGAGCCGTCGAAGAGATTTCGCCGCTCGACAGCACGGGGTCAACGATGAAGGTTACTTCATAGTTTTTCATTGGTTCAGACATATTTAGTTAAAAATTGGCTGCAAAGATACGCTTTATTTCCACATTGCACGTAAATACTTGAAAATATCGGGCTTATTTTGGCGAATGGGGAGAGAAGAATCCACAGACCGGCCGAGGGGGGAATCGCCGAGGGGTTAAAAAGCCCTTAGCTCCCAGCGTGTATTGCCTGCTGCGCGATCCCTTTCGTTTTATCGGTACGCAGATACCGGCATATTGGGGTCATAAGTACCTTGAATCACGGGCGATTGCATGTTCCGGGTATATTGGCGCACGTTGTGGTACACAAACTCATAGAGCTCCTGTACGGACACCAGCATATCCTTATTCCTATCGGCCTCTCCCTTCATACCCCGGATGAGATAATAGCTAAAGACACCCTGGCGCAGACCGCTGGCTTCGAGGGACGTTTCCTGCGATTTAGAAGACATGATAAGGGCGGTGCCCGGATCTGCTTTTGCCAGACCGGCGTAGTATTCCTTGATAATAGATTCGGAGACATCGCCCCGGCTGGTAATCATTCCTCCTGAATGGCAGGCATCGGCGATAAACAGTTTAAAGCGGGCGGAGCTACTGCGCAAGATACCATTGATTTCCTCGTGGGAGATTTGGTTTTCCGCCCCGTTGTAGTCGATAGGCAGGAATTGGCCCGGGAGGCCGTGGCCGGAGAAGTACATGATCACCAGGTCCTCTGGCCCTGCCTTGTAGAAGACCTCCTGCATAGCACTCAGTACATTCGAGCGGGTGGCTGCCTCATCGATCAGAATGCGTATTTGTTCATCGGGTATTGCTCCGCCTTCCGGGCTTTTCAGGAATCCAAATATGCGGTACGCATCGTCGTCGGTATATCGGAGAGCCGGGAGATGGGAGTATGCAGCGACGCCGACCACGACGGCCCACACTTTGGTACCATGGACAGGCTCCGGTTGATTTGGCTCGGAGCGCACCGGGTCCAGCGCCAGGCTTTGCATAAATTTGCCATCTTGCCAGACCCCTGCGATTTGGCGGCCATCTTTATAAGTAAGCGTACCTTCGCCATTCACCTTACCTGCTTTGACCGTCCCTTCATAGCGTTCCCCACCGGGATAGTGGATAGTGCCCGTTCCGTCCGGGAGGCCGTTCTTGAAATAGCCGGTATATTGGCTGCTGTCCTGGAAGATATACACCCCATAGCCATTCTGGCAATTCCCTGCCAGGCAACGAGCCTGTGTCTGTGCGCGGGGCGGTCCATTTTGGGCTACGACATCGGTGCGGATGGGCTCTTCGGAATGGATTGGCTCCCCCCTCTGCCAAAATCCATTGCGTGCGCTGCCGTCGGCAAAAACCATGGTACCTCGGCCATCTCTCAGGTCTGCGCGCCATCGGCCCTTGTACTGATCCCGGTTGGCATAGTAGCAAACGCCGGAACCCTCCCTTTTTCCATCCACAAAATCGCCGACATAGAGGTCGCCATTGGGATAGAGAAAGATACCGTTGCCATTGGCACAATTACCAGATATGCAGTCGCTCGTCAGCGCTTTTATACGTCCGTCGTTTTGGAGAGCCAGGCCCGTATCCTCTCTTTCCAGGGCTCCGCGTTTCCAGTATCCCTTTTGCTGACGGCCATCGGGGAAGGTCATGATACCTGCACCATCGGGATGATCATTTGACCAGGCACCTTCGTATTTCCTGCCATCCAGGAAAATACAAACCCCCCAGCCCTCGCGAAGGCTGTTTCGGAATTCCCCGACATAGCGCACGCCGCTGGGATAGATTAAGATACCGCTTCCCTGCGAGCAATTACCGCTTAGGCACTGCGCGGAGACTTCTGTTAAGCAGGCGAAGAACAGGATTGGAATCAATATGCTAATCTGCTTGACCATGGGACAACAATTTGGGATAATGATTATTATTAACGAATTACGGCAAATGGCATGGCGGGGTCAAAGTTACCAAAAAGAAGTGGGGTTTGAGCGCCAGCGGTATAAGTACGCACATTAGCATGTAAGTATGCGTGGAGTTCCCGGACGGTTATGATTCCATTTCCATCCACATCGGCCAGGCCTCTTGCCCCTTTCATAAGAAAGTAGCTGAACACACCGGAGCGCGTTTTATTATCTTCGAGCGAGTACTCCTCGCTTCTGGAAGAGAGCAACACTGCGAGTCCGCCTTTACTTGCGGCAAAAGCGGCATAGAGTTTTTCCATAGCTTCGCTGCTGGGCGTTTTGTAGGCAAACAGCGAGCCGGAATGACAGGCATCTGCCAGGATGGTCTTGCTTTTGGCCCGGCTCATCAGCAGGATTTCGCGCACTTGCGCGTGATCCAGGCGGTTGGTGGAGCCATCTGAATCCACTGGTAAAAAAGCCCCTTCCTGGCCATGCCCGGAGAAATAGAACAGCAGGACATCGTTTTCGTCTGCGCTGTTCGCGGCAGCGATGAGCGCCTGCACGATTGCATCCCGTCGGGCTTCTTCATCTATGAGCGAGAATACCTGGGATTCTGGCAAGGCACCTCCTTCCGGGCTGCGGAGGTGGATTTGGAGGCGATATGCATCGTCATCGGTATAGTTTAGGGAGCGCAGGTGTGAGTATTTGGCTACCCCCACCAGCACGGCCCATATCCGTATTGAGTTTGCGCCCTTTTCAGGATCTGTTTTAGACGTGGCGGGGAGGGTTGTGCCTGCCATCAGAGGGGCACCCGCATAGTTGTCCTGGCTCCAGACCCCCTTTTCCTGGCGGCCATCCGGGTGTGTCATGGTACCGGTCCCCTCTCGGTTACCCGCTTTCCAATCGCCCTCATAGCGAGCCCCGTCAGCGTACCACATCGTACCGACCCCTTCGAAGCGCCCCTTAGCAAAATAGCCAGCGTAACGGTCGCCGGAACGCATCGTCATGACGCCATAGCCCTCCGGCTGGTTGGCCGACCATTCCCCGTCGTATTTATTGCCGTTTGCGTACGTCATGACACCCTTACCACTGAACTGGTTATGCAAGAAATTACCTACATACTCATGGCCGCTGGCGAATTTGAACTTTCCCGTCCCTTCTCTCTGCTGGTTTACCCAATTGCCCGTGTAGCGATGCCCTTCTGCGAACGTCATTGCACCGTATCCATGGGGTTTACCTTTTGCGAAGTTTCCGGCATATACAGCACCGCTGTTGAAAACTGCCTCGCCATAGCCGCTATAGCAATCCCCTTTCACACATTTAAACTGGGCCCAGCTGGTTTGGGTGCATATAAAAACCGCCAGCACACTTAATTTCCTGTTCATTCTCTACTTGGAGGTTTGACAATAAGAAATTCGATAAAATATCGTAAAGTGTAGCCGTTATGTACATAAAAATTATTTGATTTTCAGTATATTAGACATCTTTTGCCAGAGATTATCCAGGAACGGAGCTTTTGCCCCCCGATGATCCTCCGTGCAACGAGATCTACTGTAGAAAAACAGGGTAAAGGCTGCTTTATTGCTTGCCTTTCTCCTTTTAAAACGGAAATAACGCACCTTATGGACGGGCCATTTCCGGCCATTGGCGGATTCTGTTAGGAATCGGTATTTATTGCGGCTGACCTGGGCTATATGGCTTTTGGAAAGGGGCGCGACGGGTTCTTTAGCCCTGAAGGCGCCGTTTGTCGTTCAGAAAGAGCAGGGAGTCTGTGATTTCCTCTTCCGAAAAGTACTGGTTGATGTGGACCGTACCCGGTGGGCCGATCAGGGAAAAGTTGATAGCGCCCTGTTCATTTTTTTTATCATTGCGCATGAGTGAAAAATAGTCTGTAAAGTGGCTTGGATCCAGCCGGGCGGGTTGATACCAGTATAGCAGGCGCGCGCAAATTTCGTCGAGGTCTGTCTGGGCGAGAAAGCCTTTTTTCCAAGAAAGAAAGGCTTCACAGACCATTCCGACGGCGACGGCTTCCCCGTGCAAGAGTGGGTTGGGTCCGTCGAGAGATACAGATTCCACTGCATGGCCAATCGTATGGCCGAAGTTGAGGGCTTTGCGAAGGCCTTTTTCCGTGGGATCCTGGGTGACGATTGCCTGTTTTATTTTCAAAGAAGCCACGATAGTTTCCTCGGACGGGACATTGAACAAGTCGTTTCGACCTTTCAGGCTTTCCCACTGGCCGGCATCGGCAATGAGGGCATGTTTGATGATTTCGGCGAAGCCGCTGCGCAATTCTGCCGGTGGGAGCGTGCCGAGGAAAGCTGGATCCACGAATACTGCTCCAGGATTGGCAAATACGCCGATGCTATTTTTCACCTGATGAAAATCAATACCCAGTTTCCCTCCGATAGAGGCATCTACCTGGGACAGCAGGGTCGTAGGGATTTGTACAAAGGCGATTCCCCGTTTGTAGGTAGCTGCGCAAAACCCGCCCATATCGCCAATCACGCCTCCGCCGACATTGACCAGAAGCGCATCCCTACCGGCCCCGGCATCCATCAGGGCGGCCCAGACCGTTGAGCAGGTGGCCAGATTTTTATGTATTTCCCCTGAGGGAATCTTGAGAACAGCCGCACTGTCCAGTACATCGGCCAGCAAAGGCAGGCAGTGGAGGGCGGTTCGTTCATCTACGAGGACAAAAATGCGGGAGAACACACGTTCCTTGAGGAAGTGGCCCAGTGGCTCACGGCAGGAGCCCACAAAAATCGAATAATCCTGTAAGTCAAGTACGGCCATAATAGAATAAAGACAGGTTAAGCATCGGTATGCGCCACGAAATCCAGGCTCCACGCCTGGGGTTTATCTGCGAAGAGCACTTTGGTTTTTGCCCAGGTTTCCCGAAAGAGCCCTGAATTTCGATAGGTCTCCAGTGCCGATTCGTCTTCCCATTCGCTCAGGGTGAAATAGACGGTATCTTCGCCTTTTGCTTTCCAGAGTTCCAGTGCTTTGCAGCCCGGGAAGTTTCGGATAGCTTTTTTGGATTCTTCAAAAATTGCTTCGAAGGTAGAGGTTTCTTCTTTTCGGAAGCTCATTTTTACGATACGTCTTATCATGTCAAATGATGTTAAGGGGCGAGAAAATCAACTTGCACCACATCGTCTGTTTTCAGTCCCATCAAGGATGCGGCACGACCTTTGTTGATAGCGATTTCGAGGAAGCTGGCGGAATTGAACCAGCACAGTGGCTCCCCTACTTCTACGCTGGAGTAACCGGCCGAAAGGGAGCGCAGGGGGTCATTCCGTTTAAAGTAGAGTGCAAAAGGGCGTCCGCGGGCAACTTTTTCAAACATTTCCTGCCGTATATTGACGACTACGTTCTCATAATGATCAATATAGATGACCGCCCCCCTGATTTGGTCTTTGCTAATAACCGGCTGGAAGGTAATCCGCTGTACCAGTCCATCCAGCAGGTGGCCCAATTCCGGGGGGGTCAGTCCGTTGATAATACCTTCAACGGCGTGGGCACACACCTCTTCCAGCGGAAAGACCAGTTCGCGTGGCCAGGGCAACAAGTACGCCGGGCCGGGCAATCCATCGAATACCAGGGGCAAGAGGCCGTTGTCTGGGGCAATGAAAAAGTGGCCGTTGGCCAGCAGCAATACGAAGCGCTCTGAGGCGAAGTCCAGGTCGTTGACGAGGAGGAGGTGGATCGAACCATCCGGAAAATTTTCCCAGCAGTTGCGAAAAATAAAGGCAGCCTGAACGATATCGTAATTTGGTATGTTGTGTGTGATATCCACTAAGGTGAGGCCCGGGGCATGGCGCAGCAAGGCGCCTTTTATCCGGGCACTATAGTAGTCTTTTGGTCCAAAATCGGTAGTTAGCGTAACAATAGGCATAAACAAAGGATAGATTTAACACCGCAGCATTTCTGTATAAACGCGAAAGTCTTAAATTTACGTCAAACTTTTAAGAAAACTCAAGGAGGCATATTGAGCGAAATCATTCTTACCGTAGAAGGCATTGACCCTGTGGAGCTTTACGGGGAAAACAATGTCAAACTGAACCTGCTGCGCAAGGCATTTCCCGAGATTACCATAACGTCCAGGGGTAACCAACTGAGGCTGGATGGCGAGAAAAAATCCACGCAAAAGGCGAAATCGAAATTCGAGCTCATGGTGCGCCTGCTCAAGGAGTACCGCGAGCTACCCGTACAGATGGTCGAGGACTTAATGGCGGACAACAACCCTTTCGAGTCCCGTTTAGTGGATAACGAAGACAATAGAATCATTTTACACGGTCGCGACGGCAAGCCCATCCGGGCCAAAACCCGCAATCAAAAAAAGCTCATCTACGCGTCTGAACACCACGATATTGTATTTGCCGTCGGCCCTGCCGGAACGGGGAAGACGTACACTGCGGTGGCCTTGGCGGTACGGGCTTTAAAAAACAAGTTAGTCAAAAAAATCATCCTGACGCGTCCTGCGGTGGAAGCCGGGGAAAGCCTGGGCTTTTTACCGGGCGACCTGAAGGAGAAGATCGATCCGTATCTCCGCCCGCTGTACGATGCGTTGGACGACATGATTCCAGCCGACAAGCTGCAGCAGTTCATGACCAACCGCGTCATTGAGATTGCCCCCTTGGCATTCATGCGGGGTCGTACGTTGGATCACTCGTTCATCATTCTCGATGAGGCGCAAAACTGTTCCACGATGCAGCTCAAGATGTTTTTGACCCGTCTTGGCCCGAGTGCGAAGTGCATCATCACGGGTGATTTGTCGCAAATAGACCTGCCCTTTCACCAAAAGTCCGGTCGGCGTCGCTCGATTGAGTTACTCGGTCACCTGGAAGGGATATCCACGATTCATCTC
>VFQS010004366.1_pt1 | contig 10280 bp, 4 predicted proteins | sample 3512361 | NCBI WGS metagenome assembly VFQS01 (sample SAMN10412375, study PRJNA504923) | tailings metagenome | isolation source: Relicate 1 Philex TSF3 active mining | place: Philippines | reverse complement strand
CCTGCCTGATCGGCTTCGGCGCCAGCGCCGTGTGCCCCTGGCTCACCTGGGAAACCACCCGCCACTGGCTGGCCCATCCCCGCACCCAGAAGCTGATCGAAACCGGCAAGCTGCCTGCCCTCAGCGCGGATCAGGCCCAGGCCAACGTGCGCAAGGCCCTGGAAGACGGTCTGCGCAAGATCCTCTCCAAGATCGGCATCTCGCTGCTGGCCAGCTACCACGGCGCCCAGATCTTCGAGGCGATCGGCATCGGCGCCGACCTGATCGAGCTGGCCTTCAAGGGCACCACCAGCCGGGTGGCCGGCCTCAGCCTGAGCGAACTCGCCAGCGAGACCCTCAGCTTCCACGCCAAGGCCTTCCCCGAGCTCAACCGCAGCAAGCTCGAGTTCATGGGCTTTGTGCAGTACCGCACCGGCGGCGAGTACCACCTCAACAGCCCCGAGATGGCCAAGGCGCTGCACGCCGCCGTGGAGGCGGGCCCCGGCTACGACCACTTCTCCACCTACAAGACCCTGCTCGAGCAGCGGCCCGTCACGGCCCTGCGCGACCTGCTGGAGCTCACCCCTGCGCCCACGCCTCTGCCGCTCGACCAGGTGGAGAGCGTGGAGAGCATCTGCAGCCGCTTCTGCACCGGCGGCATGAGCCTCGGGGCGCTGTCGCGCGAGGCCCACGAGGTGCTGGCCGTGGCCATGAACCGCATCGGCGGCAAGAGCAACAGCGGCGAGGGCGGTGAGGACCCGGCCCGGTTCCACGTGCTCGACGACGTGGATGGGGAGGGCCGCTCGGCGACCCTGCCCACGATCAAGGGGCTCCGCAACGGCGACACCGCCTGCTCGGCGATCAAGCAGATCGCCTCGGGCCGCTTCGGCGTCACCCCGGAATACCTGCGCAGCGGCCGCCAGCTGGAGATCAAGGTGGCCCAGGGGGCCAAGCCCGGCGAGGGCGGCCAGTTGCCCGGGCCCAAGGTGGATCCCTACATCGCCTGGCTGCGCAACAGCAAGCCGGGCGTGGGCCTGATCTCGCCGCCGCCCCACCACGACATCTATTCGATTGAGGATCTCGCCCAGCTGATCCACGACCTGCACCAGGTGCACCCCGCCGCCAAGGTGAGCGTGAAGCTGGTGGCCGAGATCGGCATCGGCACCATCGCCGCCGGCGTGGCCAAGGCCAACGCCGATGTGATCCAGATCTCCGGCCACGACGGCGGCACCGGCGCCTCGCCGCTGAGCTCGATCAAGCACGCCGGCAGCCCCTGGGAGCTCGGCCTCACCGAGGTGCACCGCACCCTGCTGCAGAACGGCCTGCGCGACCGCGTGCTGCTGCGGGCCGACGGCGGCCTCAAGACCGGCTGGGACGTGATCATCGCCGCCCTGCTGGGCGCCGAGGAGTACGGCTTCGGCTCGGTGGCGATGATCGCCGAGGGCTGCATCATGGCCCGCGTCTGCCACACCAACAACTGCCCGGTGGGGGTGGCCACCCAGAAGGAGGCGCTGCGCAAGCGCTTCACCGGCCTGCCCGAGCACGTGGTGAACTTCTTCCTGTTCGTGGCCGAGGAGGTGCGCCAGCTGCTGAGCGTGCTCGGCGTGGCCCGGATCGAGGATCTGATCGGCCGCAGCGAGCTGCTCAAGCCGCGGGCCGTGCAGCTGGCCAAGACCCGCGCTCTGGATCTCTCCTGCCTGCTGGAGCCCGCCGCCGCAGCCACCGACCGCAGCTGGCTGCGCCACGACGCGGAGGCCCACGGCAACGGCCCGATCCTCGAGGATCAGCTGCTGGCCGATGCCGAGGTGATGGCCGCCCTGGAGGGCCACGGCCGCCTGGCCCGCACCCTGGCGATCGTGAACACCGATCGCAGCGTGGGCGCGCGCCTGGCCGGGGAGATCGCCGCCCGCCACGGCAACCGCGGCTTCAACGGCCAGTTCGATCTCACCTTCGAGGGGGCCGCCGGCCAGAGCTTCGGTGCCTTTGTGCTCCAGGGCATGAACGTGCGCCTGGTGGGCGACGCCAACGACTACGTGGGCAAGGGCCTCAACGGCGGCCGGCTCACCGTGGTGCCCCCCGCCGGTGGCAGCGATCCCGGCGGCCAGGTGATCCTGGGCAACACCTGCCTCTACGGCGCCACCGGCGGCGAGCTGTTCGCCCTCGGCCGGGCCGGCGAGCGCTTCGCCGTGCGCAACAGCGGTGCCCGCACCGTGGTGGAGGGCGCCGGCGACCACTGTTGCGAATACATGACCGGCGGTGTGGTGGTGGTGCTCGGCAGCACCGGCCGCAACGTGGCCGCCGGCATGACCGGCGGCGTGGCCTTCCTGCTGGATGAGGATGGCCGCCTCGCCGAGCGGGTGAATCCGGAGATCGTGGCCCTCTGCGCCCTCACCACGCCGGAGCAGGAGGCCCTGCTCAAGCCGCTGCTGGAAACGCACCTGGCCGTCACCGGCAGCCACAAGGCCGCCGCGATCCTGGCCGACTGGAGCACCTGGAAGGGCCGCTTCAAGCTGCTGGTGCCCCCCAGCGAAAAGGCCAACGTGGGCTTGGCCGAGCGGGAGGCGGTGGCGGCCTGAGGCCGCCGCCTCAGCGAGGATGCTGCGCCATCAGCCGCTGCACCTCGCCGGCGTGGTAACTGCTGCGGGTGAGCGGCGTGCTCACCACCTGAAGGAAGCCCAGCTCCTCCTCGCCGTGGCGGCGGAAGGCCTCGAACTGCTGCGGCGTCACGAAACGGTCCACCGGCAGGTGCTTCGGGCCGGGGGAGAGGTACTGGCCGATGGTCACGATGTCCACGGCGTGGGCGCGCAGGTCGGCCAGCACCGCCAGCACCTCCGCATCGGTTTCGCCCAGGCCCACCATCAGGCCCGATTTGCTGTAGGCCCTGGGCCAGCCCTGGCGCACCCGCTGCAGCAGCTCCAGGGAGCGTTCGTAGATCCCCTGGGGGCGGGCCCGCTTGTAGAGCCGCGGCACCGTTTCGATGTTGTGGTTCAGCACGTGCGGCGCCGCCTCCATCACCGTGGCCAGAGCCTGCCAGTTGCCGCAGAAATCCGGGATTAGCAGCTCGATCGTGGTGAGCGGTGAGCGCCGCTTCACCTGCTCGATGCAGGCCACGAACTGGCTGGCGCCGCCATCGGCCAGATCGTCGCGGTTCACCGAGGTGATCACCACGTGGCTCAGGCCCAGCCGGGCCACGGCCTCGCCCAGCCGCTCCGGCTCGCTGGGATCAAGGGCGCGCACGCTCTTGTCGAAGTCGATGTCGCAGTAGGGGCAGGCGCGGGTGCAGCCCGGCCCCATGATCAAAAAGGTGGCGGTGCCGCCGGCGAAGCACTCGCCGATGTTGGGGCAGCTGGCCTCCTGGCACACCGTGTTGAGTTTGAGGTCGAGCAGCAGATCGGCCACGGCACCGATGCGCTCCCGCTGGGGGGCCTTCACCCGCAGCCAGTCGGGCTTGGTTTCGCTCTGGGCCACCGGCATCCGCGCGCTCGCCCGACTCTAGGCAGCGCCCTGACTGGCGGGTCCCGCGATCCCGTACCATGGCCCCATCGGGATGTAGCGCAGCTTGGTAGCGCACTTCGTTCGGGACGAAGGGGCCGCAGGTTCGAATCCTGTCATCCCGATTTCCAGTTCAGCCGCCCCCCGCCAGGCCCCGCTCCGTGTGGAGCAGGGCTGCGCTGGGCTTCAGGCCAGTTCCGCCCCCGGGTAGCCCCGTGGCGTCACCATGCGGCCGTCCTCGATGCGGCTGCTGCTGTTGCCCACCAGCACCAGGGTGAGCATGTCCACCTGCTCGAGCGGCAGCTCCCCCAGCCGGTGCAGGCTCACCTGCTCGTCGCTGCGGCCCAGCTGGCGGGCGATGGCCACCGGCGTTCCGGCAGGCCGGCCCTCCAGCAGCAACTCCCGGGCGCGGCCCAGCTGCCAGTCGCGATCGCGTGAGCGGGGGTTGTAGAGGGCCACCACGAAGTCGCCAGCCGCCGCCGCCTTCAGCCGCGCCTCGATCACGGCCCAGGGGGTGAGGCGGTCGCTGAGGCTGATCGTGCAGAAGTCGTGCATCAGTGGCGCGCCCGCCCGCGCCGCCGCCAGCTGCAGGGCCGAGATGCCGGGATGCACCTCGAAGCCGGGCCGCTCGGCGGCAGGCCGCTGCAGCCACAGCTCCAGGGCCAGGCCGGCCATCCCGTAGATGCCGCTGTCGCCGGAGGAGATCAGCGCCACCCGCATCCCCTGGCTCGCCAGATCCAGGGCCTCCTGGCAGCGGGCCCGCTCCTCCGTGAGTCGCCCCTCCCAGCGCAGCTGGTCTGGCCGCCGCAGCGGCTCCAGCAGGTCGAGGTAGAGGCTGTAGCCCACCCAGATGCTGGCCTCCGCCAGGGCGCGGCGGGCATCGCCGCTGAGCAGGTCGAGCCGGCCCGGGCCGCTGCCCACCAGATCGAGCCGGCCCCGCTGCGGCGCCCACTGCCCCGGGCCGCAGGCCACCGCCAGGGTGGCAGCCCCCCGCTCGCCGGCTGCGGCCCGCTCCACCGTCTTGGCCAGCAGCAGCCGCGCCTGCGGTGCCCCACCGGCCGTGAGCAGGGCCGCTGCCTCGGCCACGCTGGCCGTGCCCATCGCCCCCGCCACAGCCGCTGAAGGATGGGGCACCGCCACCGCATCAAGGGCGGCGGCGCCGTGCAGGCGCAGCGGCCAGCCGTGCCGCTCGGCCAGGGCCAGCAGGGCGGGTTCGTCGCCCTTGCGATCGATGCTGGCCAGCCCCGCCACCGCGGCCGGGGCGAGGCCGGCCTTGGCCAGACCCCGCTCCACCAGGCGCTCCAGCACGCTCAGGTCGGTGTCGCGCTCGCAGCCCATGCCCAGCCACAGGCAGGGCGGATGCCAGCGGCAGCCCTCCCCGAGCGCGGGACCGATCACCAGATCGGCGGCCCCCTGCTGCGCCGCCGCCGCCGGTTCGGTATCCACCAGCCCCTCGGCCGCCGCCAGCCCGCGCCAGCGGTCGTTGCCCGCCTCCTGGCGCACCCGCACGGGGCGGCGGGAGGCGGCGGCCATCAGGCCGTTCCAGTCGCCCGTGCCCCGCCGCCAGCCCCAGGCGCCGCCGAAGCTGTCGAGCGGCAGCCGGCCGGCGCTGGCGCTGCTGCCGGTGAGCACCGCCTGGCCGCCGAGCAGGGCCGCGATCGCCTCGCTCAGCTCCTCGCCTCCGGCGGCGTGGCCGCCCAGCAGCGGCACCACCCAGCGACCGGCCGGATCCACCACCACCACGGCGGGATCCCGCTGCTTGCCGGCCAGCAGCGGTGCGATCAGGCGGGTCACCAGTCCGCAGGCCCCCACCGCCACCACCGCGGTGCTGCCGGCCCATCGCTGCGCCAGCCAGGCCGCGGCGCTTTCCGCTCCGGCTTCCCCAGCCCCGCCCTCCTCCGTCGCCTCGGGTTGATCGCGGCTGGGTTGATCGCCGGCGGGCCAGCGCACCTCCCCCACCAGACCCGCCTCACTCAGGCGCTGCAGCAGGGGTGTGGCCGCCGGGCTGAAGCCCAGCGCCAGGGTGGTCGGGGTGTCCCCGCTCATGGGTTTCCGTTCAGACGTTGCCGCAGCCGGGCCATGGGCCCACCGCGCTCCGGTCGGATCAGGGTGCCATCCGGGTTCACCTCCGCCCGGGCCGATCCCGCCAGCACGGGCGGCGCCTCGGCCGGAGTGGGCGGCTGATCGCTGACCCGGTCGGCGTTCTGCGCCTCCGGCCCGTCGGCCTTTGCTGGTGGCGTCCGCTGCGGTTCCGTTGCGGGCTTCGCGCCGGCGGCGGCGGCTTCAGGCTCCTCCGCCGGTGCGGTGGCTGCGGGCACCGGCGCCGGCTCCTCTTCTTCTTGTCCTTGTTTCTGCATCTGTTTTGGCGCTGGCACCGTCTCCGGCTCCGGGGCCGTCTGTGCCGCCGCCGGGGCCTGGTCCGGTTCGATGGCGGCCGGTTCGTCGGCGGCGGGCTCGGGATCCGTCGGCGCGGCGGCGAGCGGTGCGGTTTCGGGTTCGCGCTCAGGCTCGGGCGTGGGCACGGCCTCGGCTGCGGGTTCCGGTTCAACCGTGGCTGCTGGTTCCGGCTCCGGCTCCGGCTCCGGCAGCGCCTCGCCCAGCAGCAGGGCCAGGTCGCGCTCGCTCAGGCGCCGATCCAGCCAGGCCGGCCGCGGCAGGGATGGGTCGAGCCGCAGCGCGCTCACCACACTGTTGAAGGGGGGATTGATCGGTTCGCCGCGCAGGTCCACCAGCTCCAGCTGGATGGCGTTCTCGCCGCTGCGCCAGCCCTCCAGCCAGAGGGGGGTCTGGCGGTCCACCAGCACGCTGTCGCCGTTCACGCTGATCCGCAGCCGCCAGTTGTCATCGCCGGGGCGCAGGTGCTGCAGGGGCGCATCCAGCAGCAGCCAGTCGAGCAGCACCGGCTGCCCGGCCTGGGGGCTGGCCGGCGCCACCGGCAGCAGCTGGGGGCTGCCCGCGGCGGGCAGGGTGAGCGGATTGGCCCGCACCCGGTGCAGCCGGATCTGCCGCCAGGAGCCCGGCGCCTTCACCGCCTCGCCCCAGGGCCGGGCGGCGTACACCGTGAGGCGATGGCTGCCCGGCGAGAGCTCGGGCAGCTCGAGCGCCAGCTCGCCGTTGGGCCCGGCGCCGCCGCTGAGGCGACGGGGCGGTTCGGCATCGAGCTGCACCACCACATGGGGCCCGAGCCCCAGCGGGCCGGCATCCACCAGCGGCCAGTCGCTCACCCGCAGCCGCAGGGTCCAGGGACCTGCCGGCAGCAGGGTGTCATCGGCCGGGGCCAGGATGCTGAGCTGGGGTTGGCGCTGCTCCAGCGCCTGCTGCAGCTGCTGCACCGCCGGCGGCGGGGCCACCTCCTGCAGCTGGCCGGCCCTCGCCGCACCCAGGCCGGGGCCGGGCTGGTTATGGTCCTGGCCGCCGCGTCGCGCCGCCGGTCGGGTCCAGCCCGGCAGGTCGATGGCCAGGGCTTCGCCCTCACCACGCAGCGGCGCTGGAGCCAGCAGCAGGCCGATGGCCAGCAGCGGCGCCAGCCAACCGGCCAGCCAACCGCTCTGCCGCCTGGGCCAGGGGCGCGACCCGGGGCCTCGGGCCCTGGCTCCCACTGCGATCCGCACGGCTGCTTCCGGTTCGCCCACCTGTGTCGTCACTGACCCAGCCCGCATTCTGCTCAGCTGCAGCGCCGGCGCCCGAATCCGGTAGCAGCCACCATCGAGACGGCGTGGAGTGACCACCCTCGATGTAAGAAACGCCCCGTATCCATCCTGTTTTCGATGTGAATAATCCCCGCCAAGAGCCCAGTCCTGGCCTGGGGAGCGCCGGGATTGAACCTTTGTAACTGGCCACCGGAAACGCTTGAATTCGGCCCCTATACTTCCGCCAGCGGTCCCCTATCGGGGCCCCAAGCTCCAGTCACGGCAGGGGTTCTCGCCTCTGCTCGACTGGTGCCCGTGCCTCCGGCGCCCCGTGTGCCGGCCGGTGCGGGCCCCATCGGAAGGACCCCGGTCCAACCGAAGGGGTGGACCTCCACCTCGACCCCGTCCCTCGAGGAACGTCTCGATGACCATCAGCCCACCAGAGCGTGGGAAAAAGGCGGATGCCATGGTCGACCGGAACCCCGTTCCGGCCACGTTCGAGCTTTTTGAAAAGCCCGGCCACTTCGACCGCACGCTCGCCAAGGGTCCCAAAACCACCACCTGGATTTGGAACCTCCACGCCAACGCTCACGATTTCGACAGCCACACGAGCGATCTTGAAGAGGTTTCTCGCAAGATCTTCTCGGCTCATTTCGGCCACCTGGCCGTCATCTTCATCTGGCTGAGCGGCGCCTTCTATCACGGTGCCCGCTTCTCCAACTACTCCGGCTGGCTCGCCGACCCCCTGCACGTCAAGCCGAGTGCGCAGGTGGTCTGGCCGATCTTTGGCCAGGAGATTCTCAATGGCGATGTGGGTGCCGGCTTCCACGGCATTCAGATCACCTCCGGTCTTTTCCACATGTGGAGGGCCTGGGGCTTCACCAACGAAACCCAGCTGCTGGCCACCGCGATCGGTGCGCTGGTGATGGCCGGCCTGATGCTCAACGCCGGTGTCTTCCACTACCACAAGGCGGCCCCCAAGCTCGAGTGGTTCCAGAACGTTGAGTCGATGCTCAACCACCATCTGGCCGGTCTGCTTGGTCTGGGCTCCCTCTCCTGGGCTGGACACCTGATCCATGTGTCCCTGCCCACCACCGCGCTGATGGATGCCATCGACGCCGGCAAGCCGCTGGCGCTCAACGGCAAGACCATCGCCACCTACGCCGACATCCCCCTCCCCCACGAGTTCCTGAATCAGGACCTCATCGCCCAGCTGTTCCCCGGTTTCGGTGCAGGCATCAATGCCTTCTTCACCGGCAACTGGGCCGCTTACAGCGATTTCCTCACCTTTAAAGGTGGTCTGAATCCTGTAACCGGCAGCCTGTGGATGAGCGACATCGCTCACCACCACCTGGCGATTGCGGTGCTGTTCATCGTGGCCGGTCACATGTACCGGACCAACTGGGGCATCGGTCACAGCATCAAGGAGATCCTCGAGGGCCAGAAGGGCGACCCCCTGCTGTTCCCCGCCTCCAATGGTCATGACGGTCTCTACGAGTTCATGACCACCAGCTGGCACGCTCAGCTGGCTGTGAACCTGGCTCTGCTGGGCTCGCTGAGCATCATCGTGGCTCAGCACATGTATGCGATGCCTCCGTATCCCTACATCGGCATCGACTACCCGACCCAGCTGTCGATCTTCACCCACCACACCTGGATCGGTGGCTTCCTGATCGTTGGTGCCGGCGCCCACGCCGCCATCGCGATGATCCGCGACTACGACCCCGCCAAGCATGTGGACAACGTGCTCGACCGGGTGCTCAAGGCTCGCGATGCCCTGATCAGCCACCTCAACTGGGTGTGCATCTGGCTCGGCTTCCACAGCTTCGGCCTCTACATCCACAACGACACCATGCGTGCCCTGGGCCGTCCCCAGGACATGTTCAGCGACTCCGCCATTGCCCTGAAGCCCGTCTTCGCGCAGTGGATTCAGGGTCTGCACGCCGCTGCCGCCGGTAGCACCGCTCCCAACGCCCTGGCTGGCGTGAGCGAAGTGTTCAACGGCGCTGTGGTTGCGGTTGGCGGCAAGGTTGCCGCTGCGCCGATCCCCCTGGGAACGGCCGACTTCATGGTGCACCACATCCACGCCTTCACGATCCACGTCACCGTGCTGATCCTGCTGAAGGGTGTGCTGTATGCCCGCAGCTCGCGCCTTGTGCCCGACAAGGCCAACCTCGGTTTCCGCTTCCCCTGCGACGGCCCCGGCCGTGGCGGTACCTGCCAGGTGTCGGCTTGGGACCACGTGTTCCTGGGCCTGTTCTGGATGTACAACTCCCTGTCGATCGTCATCTTCCACTTCTCCTGGAAGATGCAGAGCGACGTGTGGGGCACCGTCAACGCTGACGGAACCGTGTCTCACATCACCAACGGCAACTTCGCCAACAGCGCCATCACGATCAACGGCTGGCTGCGTGACTTCCTGTGGGCTCAGGCCGCACAGGTGATCAACAGCTATGGCTCCGCCACCAGTGCCTACGGTCTGATGTTCCTGGGTGCCCACTTCGTCTGGGCGTTCAGCCTGATGTTCCTGTTCAGTGGCCGCGGCTACTGGCAAGAGCTGATTGAGTCCATCGTCTGGGCTCACAACAAGCTGAAGGTTGCTCCCGCCATTCAGCCGCGGGCGCTCTCCATCACCCAGGGTCGTGCCGTCGGTGTTGCCCACTATCTGCTGGGCGGCATCGCGACCACCTGGTCGTTCTTCCTGGCCCGCATCATTGCGGTCGGCTGACCTCTCCTGACCTTTCCCAATGGCAACGAAATTTCCTTCGTTCAGCCAGGGTCTGGCACAGGACCCGACAACCCGCCGGATTTGGTACGGCATTGCCACGGCTCACGACTTCGAGAGCCACGACGGCATGACCGAGGAGCGGCTTTATCAGAAGCTGTTCTCCACCCACTTCGGACACCTGGCCATCATTGGCCTCTGGGTTTCGGGCAACCTGTTCCATATCGCCTGGCAGGGCAACTTTGAGCAGTGGGTCGCCGATCCCCTGCACGTGCGTCCCATCGCTCACGCGATCTGGGATCCCCACTTCGGCCAGGGCGCCATCGCCGCCTTTACCCAGGCCGGCGCGTCCTCCCCGGTGAACATTGCGTATTCGGGTCTGTACCACTGGTGGTACACGATCGGCATGCGCACCAACGCCGAGCTGTACCAGGGTTCCATCTTCATGATGATCC
>VFQS010004364.1_pt1 | contig 10284 bp, 17 predicted proteins | sample 3512361 | NCBI WGS metagenome assembly VFQS01 (sample SAMN10412375, study PRJNA504923) | tailings metagenome | isolation source: Relicate 1 Philex TSF3 active mining | place: Philippines | reverse complement strand
ATCTAGGCGGACAAGCAAGCACAGTGAATTCTTAAGAAATCCTTACGGCAGTGCCGATGGTTTCCCTCAACGCGCGTTCTGGCCCCAGCAGCTTCCGCACCAGCCAGCGGCTCACCATCACCGTGGCCCATGCCACCCTCGATGCCCTGGTGGAGCGCAGCAACCGCGAGGGCCGCTCCCTCAGCAACCTGGCGGCCTACCTGCTGGAGAGCTCCCTCGATCGCCGCGGCCACGGATCATCCTCTGCAGCTCCGCAGCCAGCACCACGCTGAGGCCAACAGCCGCCGCACGCCGCACTCAGACGTCGATTTCGGCGTGCATCGCCCAGATGGCGGCATAGAGCGGCTGCATCTGGCGATCGATCCGTGCCACCTCGGCGGGGCTGGCAGAGGGCTGGCACACGGATGCGAGCAACGCCTGGATCTGGGCCTGCAGCTCAGCAATGCGCCGCTGGTAGCAGGCGGTGGTGGTGGGCAGGGTGCTCATCAGGCCTGGGCCTCCACCTGGCCGTCTGCGCAGGCCTCCACCGCGGAGCTGCGCAGACGCCAGCCCTGATCGCCATCGGGTTCGAGCACCATGAGCCGCTCCCCGCGCTGCAGGGCGTGGCTATCGGTGATGCCCTTCACGTAACCGGCCAGAAACCACAGGGTCATGCCGGCCTGCTCACCGCTGAGCAGCTGATCAAGGCTTTCGGCAGACACACCGATCTCCCAGTTGCCGTTGTTCATCCCACGACTCCATCGCGTGCACAGCACCAGCCTGAGGGCAGATCCATGCCGGTCACCCCACCTGAGGCTGTGCTGCTGCAGTTGTGCTCAGCGCCAGGGCCAGAGGGCGCGCAGCTGAGCGATCACCCCCTGGCCAGTGAGCAGTTCGGTGGCCAGGGCAATCACAAAACCCAGCATGGCCAGCCGGCCATTCCAGCGCTCGGCCTGATCGGTGAAACCCCAGTGGTGAAGCAGATGCATGACCGACACAACAGCTGAGCCAAGCCAAGCCGCAGCGAGCGCCACAGCCGGCTCAGCCGCAGGTGCGCCACGCCACCTCAGCTGTTGCGCAGCTCGATCGAAGCTTCGATCAGCTTCTGGCAGAGGTTGCTCAGGCTGCGACCCTCCTCTCCCGCCCAACGGCGCAGTTCAGCGTGAACCGCCGGCGTGAGGTTGATCGTGACGCGACTGCTGCGCAGCGACACCCCCACCGGCTGCTCCAGCGGCTGCAGGCCATCTGGTTCCATCACCCCTGAAACGGACAGCGCCGCCGTTCTACAGCAGATCTACAGACGCTCTACTGCCGCGCTCCAGCCGCTCCACACGTTCCTGCAGCCGTTGCAGCTGCTCCGCCAGCGCAAGCGGATCAGGCCTTGCCGGGTAGCCCAGGTCGCGGCGCACCAGATCGGTCACGTAGGCCGTGATGCTCAGGTGCTGCTCGGCGGCGCGCTGCTTGATGGCCTCGATGAGCTCCAGAGGCAAAACGATCGAGAGCTGCTTGCGAGGCGTCACGGCTGCGAATTCCCGGGAAGTGATCAGCGAGCAGGCTCCGCACGGGCCTCCCACCGCCTGTAATTAAGCGCAGCAGACTGAAGCACTCTGCTGCAGTTTTTATGGCGTGTGCAGTGATTCGGTTTCAGGAACCGCTGGCATAGAGCCCCGTGAGCTCAGCCCTGCCCAGGGCGTGGGCCTGGATCGCCGCCCGCAGGTCAAACACCGTGCAACCCGGCGGTAGATCCAGCGCCGCATCCAGAGCCACAAGCTCGAAGCGATAGCGATGGGCCAGGCCCGCCGGAGGCAGCGGACCCTGATAGCCGATCCGCTCAAATCGCCCCACTCCCCAGCAGCTGCCGTGGCGGGCGCCATTGGGCAGCTCCGGCGCCCGTTCCAGCCCCGCAGGCAGCGCCCGCAGGGCAGCGGGAATGTTGAACAGCAGCCAGTGCACCCAACTGCCTGCCGGTGAATCCAGATCTTCCAGCAGCAGAGCAAAGCTGCGGGTGTGCTCCGGTGCACCGCTCCAGCGCAGCGGCGGCGAGAGATTGAGCCCCTCACCGGTATGAATCACAGGGATCGGTTCGCCATCGCGGAAGGCGGGCGATTCGAGGTGGAACGTTCCATTGCTGCTCACCATGTGCGCAGGGGCCCAGGCACTGGCGCCAGAGTGCGCGTCTTCAGGCCTGGCGAACGGCGCAGCCGCACCATCGCGGCGCCGCCGCGGCGGAGTCGCCGGCCCAACCGCCGGCGCCGGCCCAGAGGCATAGATCACAGGCAGCGATGCGAGCGGGCAGTGGTCCCTGTGATCCCGGTTTCCCTGGCGGCGCAGCTCAGCCTGGCCCTGGTGGTTCTCGGCCTGTTGGTGTTCGCGATGGCCTCACTGCGAGAGCTGTGGAACCGTCAACCCTGAGGCTGCTGCTGGGGGGCGATCTGATGCTTGGCCGGGGCATCGATCAGCAGATGCCCCAGCACTGCGATCCAGCTCTGCACGAGGCGGTGGTGCGCGATGCCCGCCACTACGCGCAGCTCGCCGAGCGGATCCATGGCCCCATGCCAGCGCCGTTCCAACCCACCACGCCTTGGGGCCAGAGCCTGGCCTGGATGGAGCGGTTCAATCCCGAGCTGCGGCTGGTGAACCTGGAAACAGCAATCACCACCAGCCAGCGGCCCTGGCCGGGCAAGGGCGTGCACTTCCGCATGCACCCCGCCAACATCACCGCCCTGCAGGCGGCCCGCCTCGATGGCTGCAGCCTGGCCAACAACCACAGCCTCGACTGGGGCTTCAACGGCCTGGCCGACACGCTGCGCTGCCTGGGCCAGGCCGGTATCCAGGTCGCCGGGGCGGGCCACAGCCCCCATCAGGCCCAGCGGCCGGCGCGCTGGGCACTGGGTGATGGCCGCGAGCTGCTGCTGTTCGCCTGGGCTTTCACCAGCAGCGGTGTGCCACCGGCCTGGGCCGCAGTGCCCTGCCGCCCCGGCGTGGCTCTGCTGGACGGCATCAACAACGGCAGCGTGAAATGGCTCTGCCGTTGCATCAATCGCCAGCGGCGGCCGGGGGATCGGGTGGTGGTCTCCTTGCACTGGGGCGCCAACTGGGTGCCGGTGGTCCCGGAGCAGCACCGCTGGCTGGCGCGCCAGCTGATCGAGCTGGCCGGGGTGGATGTGGTGTTCGGCCATTCCTCGCACCACCCGCTGCCCCTGGAGATCCATCGAGGCCGGCTGATCCTCTACGGCTGCGGCGATCTGATCAACGACTACGAGGGCCTGCCGGCCCATGAACCCTGGCGCTCCGATCTGGTGTGCCTCTACGGGGTGGAACTGGAGCGCAGCAGTGGTGCTCTCGCGGCCCTTGAACTGCAGCCCTTCCAGCTGCGGGGCTTCCAGCTGCAGGAGGCAACAGCGGCCGATCGCCAACTGCTCGAACACCAACTCGGCCTGGAAGCCTCACCATCCGGTTGGCGTTGCCGGCCCCAAGGCAACGGCTGGCGTCTTGAACGCTCATGCAGCAGCGCTGCAGCATCGGCGGCCCAACAGCACACCGGCAGCTTGGGCCATCCATAGGTTGCGCCGGTTCCACGCCATCGCCGCCATGATCCAGCTGATCGACAACCTCCCCGCCGGCACCCTGGGATTCAGCTGCAGCGGCCAGATCAGCGGCGAGGACATGCAACGGCTGGTGATTCCTCAGGTGGAAGCGGCGCTGCTGGAGCATGAACGGATCAAGGCGCTGGTGGTGCTCCAGCCAGACTTTGAAGGCCTCAGCCTGGAGGCCGCCTGGGACGACACCAACCTCGGTCTGCGCCATTGGGATGGCTTCGAGCGGCTGGCGGTGGTCACCGACCTGGGCTGGGCGCGGCAGGCCAGTCGGGCCCTGGCGCTGCTGCTGCCCTACCCGGTGCAGCAGTTCAACCTCACCGAGATCGAGAGTGCGCGCCGCTGGCTGAGCGAAGCGCTGGGCACCGTGCACCTGGAACGGCAGGGAGAGGTGATCACCATCGGCCTGATCGGCCTGCTGGATGCAGAGGTGTACGCCCGGATCGACGACGACCTGGCCAACCTGTTCAGCGAGGTGGATCATCCCCGGGTGCTGCTCGATCTGCGGCAGTTCGATGGTTGGTTGGCCCTGGGGGCCCTGCGCCAGCATCTGGCCCTGATCCGCGATTACCGCCACCGCGCCCAGAAGCTCGCCGTGGTGAGCAATGGCCCGTTGATGCAACTGGCGCCGCGACTGATCAAAACCTTCAGCCATGCCGACACCCAGACCTTCAGCAGCAGTGATCTGCTGGCCGCCCAGGACTGGATCTGCAGCGAGTGAGCGGCAGAACACGCTGCCAGCAGCGCTGATCCTTTGGCTGAGGAGGTCTGCGCTCTGTGCCATGAACACCCAGCACTGCCAAACCTGCTCCTACTGGGATCAAGCCCATGGGTTGGAGATGACGTCCCTGGGGGCAATCGCCCCCTGCACCCGCCATGCACCCAACCTGTTCACGCTGGAAAGCGTGGAGATCAGCGAAGCGGCGCGACAGTTCAGCGGCTATTCCGTGGGCGATGGCCTCAGCGACATGCAGGTACCGATGGCGCTGTGGCCTTACACCAGCCGCAATCAGATCTGCGGCGACTACAAACCCTGCGATCTGGAAGAAAATGCGCGGCGCAGTCGGCTGCGGGCCACGCCGCTGATCTGAACCGAATGTCGGGCAGTGCGAGATCGATGAAAACAGCCTCCATAGCCTCAAGAGGCCATTGATCTCCAAAGAGGCAATCCAATGAGTCTGATCAAGTGGGAACCCCTCACTGATATCGAAGCGATGGTGGATCGAGCCTTCAACTGGCCGGCCCTGCGCTTCGGCAGTGGCATGCCACTGAGCGAATGGGGCCCGCGGGTGGATATCTGCGAAAGCGACGGCACCTATCTGTTCAAGGCCGATCTTCCCGGCATGAACAAGGAGGATGTGTCGGTATCAATCGCTGAAGACATGCTCACGATCCAAGGTGAGCGCAAGCGCGAAAGCGAGGAAAACCGGCCCCATTTCCATCGGGTGGAGCGCTCCTACGGAAGCTTCAGCCGCAGCTTCTCCCTGCCGGAGGATGCGGATCTCAAAACCGTGCATGCCCACTGTGAAAACGGTGAGCTCACGGTGAGCATCGCCAAGAAGGCCGGTGCCGAAGCGGCCAAGCCGCTCACCATTCCGGTGGACTGAGAACAATCCAGCTCGGCCGCCTGCATCCCGCAGGCGGCGCCACTGCGCAACAGCTCAGTCCACCAGCAGGGATGCCACCTGATTGCGGCCATTGCCCTTGGCCAGGTAAAGGGCCTGATCAGCTCTGTAGAACAGATCGGCAAAACTCTGATCACTATCTGCCAGTGCCGTGATGCCACCGCTGATGTTGGGGTGGTAGTCGGAATGATCGAAAATGCCGCGCATCCCGCCAATCGCCTGGCGAATCCCTTCGGCCAACTGGTTCGCCCGCGTGATGGAGGCATTCACCAGCAGCACGGAGAATTCCTCATCCCCGATGCGCCCGAACAGGTCTTCATGGCCCAACTGCTGCTGCGCCACGGCGCAGACATCCAGCAGCACCTGATCACCAGCCTGATGCCCCCAACGGATGTTGATCTGGCGGAAGTCATCGATATCGAAATTGAACAGGGCCAGGGGCCTGCACTCGTCGCGGGCCTGTTCAAACTCCTGTTGGCCGAAGCGGAAAAACACACTGCGGTTGTACAGACCGGTCACGGGGCACTGCATGCTGCGCTGGCGCAGCTCCAGCTCCCGCATCACCAGCTCAGCCATCAACTGCAACATCACCCGCTGGTGAGGATCGAGCACCCGCGGCTTGCGGTCGATCGCGCAGAGCGTGCCGAGGTTGTAGCCGTCGCCGGTGCGCAGCGGCACTCCGGCATAGAAGCGGATCTTCGGCTCATCCAGCACCAGTGGATTGGTGTTGAAGCGAGCATCATCGAGGGCATCAGGCACCTCCATCAACACTGGCTCAGCGATGGCATGGGCACAGAACGCCATCGTGCGCGGCGTCTGATGGGCCTCCAGACCATGGCGCGCCAGGAACCACTGGCGGTCGCGATCCACCAGCGACACCAGCGCAATCGGCACGCCCAGCACCGTGGAGGCCAGCTCCACGATGCGATCGAAATGGGGGTCCTCCGGGGTATCGAGCACCGCGAAACGCCGCAGCGCCCGCAGCCGCTGTTCCTCATCGGCAGGAATCGGATAGTCGGGATAGGGGGTCATCGCAGCACAACAAAGAACAGAACCAGCGCAGCCAGCCAGGCATGGCCTTGCGGCGACCTGGGGCACTCACCAGCCGGAACGCTCACCCCGTGGCGCCATCACCGCGATCGGCGGATGGCTGAAGCGAGGTCAAGGGCTCCAGCGGCGTCAGACGAATCTCGCCGTCGTGCAGATGAATGCGGAACTGATCACCGGGTTTGAGCTGCAGCTTCTCGGTGTAGGCACGACCCACCATCAGATTGCCATTGAAGTGCACGTGGGTGTTGAAGCTGAGCTGCCGGCCCTGGACACTGCGGCTGGCACGCCAACGGCCTCCCTGGCCGGGAAGATGCACGCCTTTCGCCTCCAGAACCGCCTCATAGAAATCGGTGAAGTGGAGATGCTCGCGGCCATCTTCAGATCGGGTGGCATAACCGCAGGCCCGCACCAGTTCAGAGCGGCTGCGCCCGCGCAGCTGATCCAACCGGGAGAGCAATCGATCACCTTGAAGCATGGCAGCGGCAGGCAGCGGCCATGATCTAAGAACAGCAGCCTGGCTTGTATTCCGACCAACGTTGTTCTGCGGCCGGAATGCTGCAACTCTGCACCAATCGCATGCGCTGCAGATAGTGCATCGGCCGTTGTTTACTGACAAGCCAGCCCTGCAGCCGCTTCACGGCCACCACCGTGTCCACCACCAGCCAGGCGCGCTGTTGATCCAGGCTGAAGCGGCCATCGGCGCAAAGCCAGCGCGGCCGCGCCCGCACCATGGATGCGGGAGGCAACAACAGCACCCGCCAACCAGCCATCGCTCTTTCGCAGGGAAGGGGATGCTGAGCAGCGCGGCAGAAGCCGGTGCTTCCAGAAACACATCCGGCGCAAAGCTGCCGCGCCGATCGGAAGCGATGTCTGGCCTTTTTCTGATGGGAGCCGCCCATCACTCAGCCTCCATGGCCCGCACCGCCAGCCGCAGCAGCCTCACCATTCCCGTCGATGGCGACACCCTTGCAGCCGATCTCACCCTTCCGGCCCAACCGGCAGGTTTGGTGGTGTTCTGCCATGGATCCGGCAGCAATCGCTTCAGCCCCCGCAATCGCGCCGTGGCCGAACGACTGGAGAAAGGGGGCCTTGCCACCCTTCTGTGCGACCTCGAGCACAACGGCGCAACAACCAATGGCCGCACCCTCGCCTCGCTGCCCCCCTTGCAGCAACGCCTGCTGCGGGTCCTCGACTGGACAGCTCAGCAGGCCGACCTGAACGACCTGCCCCTGGGCTTGTTTGGCGGCAGCACCGGTGCGGCCCTGGCCCTGGTGGCGGCCGCCGAGCGGCCGGCTCAGGTGCGCGCGGTGGTGTCGCGCGGTGGTCGCCCGGATCTGGTGTTTCAGCGGCTGGGCGAGGTGCGCTGCCCTGTGCTGTTGCTGGTGGGAGAGCACGACGTTGACGTGCTGGAGCTGAATGCCTGGGCCGCCGCTCAGCTGCAGGTGCGCAACCAACTGGTGGTGATTCCCCAGGCCAGCCACCTGTTCAGCGAGCCGGGCTGCCTGGCTGCAGTAGCCGAGCAGACCTACACCTGGCTGATGGAACAGTTCAGGCAGAGCCGATTCGCCACTGCGGATGATCGGTAGGCAAACCCTGCAATCTGCTGCACAACTACGGTGCGTTACCCGCAGAAAACGGCACTTCGCCACCTTTTAACGCTCGTATTCTCAAGCTGCTGAGAGATGCAGCAAAGCTGAAGTCTCTTGGCATCTCTTCCACACTCACCTGCGGAGCTTTCCAATGAACGAGCGCATTCGCGTGCTTCAGCGTCAGCCGAAACGCATCTCGATCACCCTCAGCTATCACGTGCATGAGGCGCTGCTCACCCGATCGGAGGAGGAGGGAAGATCGGTGTCAAATCTGTGTGCATTCCTGCTGGAAGATGCCCTGAGGGATCCTCAGCGCAGCCTCGTTCCCCAGGCTGCAGGGAACGGCCATGCCAATGGCAACGGCCATAGCCTGCAACCACCGGCCCACGCCGCCGCGCGCCTGAAAACACGCGCGTTCTGATGGTGCCTTGGCAGTGCTGAGGCGGCCGGGCGACCGTCAGGTGGTCGCCCGGCCCCATCCATGCCTCTCACTGGGGGAACAGGGCCGGAGTGAGATGGCGGCGCAGCTTGGTGAGCGCATGCCGCTCCAGGCGCTGCACCTGATCCTTGCTGCGGCCGATCAACCGGGCCACCTCGGCAAAGGAGCGCTGCTTCTCCTCGCCATAGCGCAACTGAATCACCGTGAGCTCCGGCGTTGAGAGATGCTGGAGCTGGCTGTGCATCCAGCGATAGTCATCCGCGATCATCGGCTGATGGTCATCGGTCACGGTGTCCAGCAGAGTCATGTCACCATCGCTGCCGCTCAGCTGCTGATCCAGCGAAACGGTGTTGCTGCGGTGCTGGATCGCCATCGCATACAGCAAGCGCTGCGGAGACTCCTGCAACACCTCCGCCAGCTGCTCCACGCTGAGCGGCTGACTGCGCAGGCTCTGCAGTGAATCAGCGCGGTTGGCCAGGCTCACCAGATTGACCGGAATGCGGATGCTGCCGCTGTGCTCCTGCAGATAGCGATTGATCGCCTGGCGAATCCACCAATAGCCGTAGGTGGAAAACTTGTACCCCCGGGTGGGGTCGTATTTCTCGGCGGCCCTCAGCAGTCCCAGATTGCCCGCCTGCACCAGATCCATCGGGTCGTGGGCCAGGTGCTTGAGCCGCCGGATGTAGCGCAGGGCCACAGTGACCACCAGGCGCAGATTGGCCGTCACGATCCGCTGGAGGGCGCGGCGTCCACGCCGTTGCAGCGCTGGCGAAGGATCGCTGCTTTCCATCCAATCCTTCACAATCGTTCCCAGATGCACTTCCTCCTGGGCGGTGAGCAGAGGAATCCGACCAATGCTGCGTAGATAGTCACCAAAAGCATCACTCATCGACGCGGAACTTGATGGCGATCAATCCTCGAATGAATCCACGATTGCAAGCTCATGCTGAGCAGGCTTGCCCATGGATCGAAGCGTCCTGCAGCACCAATGTGCTCTCCTCCTGACGAGCCGGCCGCCAGGATTGATAGGCACCCGAACGCTCAGGGCGGCTCAACACCAGCTGCCAGAGCAGACCCTGTCGCGAGCGGAAGAAGCCCGCACAGCTGAGCAGGTAATAGCGCCAGAACCGGAAAAATTCCGGCGTGCTGTCGCACTCCAGCCGCGGCCAGGCCCGCTCGAAGTTCTTCCACCAGGCCACCAGGGTTCGGTCGTAGTCGCAGCCGAAGTTCTCCCAGTCTTCAATCAGGAAATGGCCTTCCAGGCCATCGGTGAGCTGGCGAGCCGATGGCAGGCGGCCGCCGGGAAAGATATAGCGATCGATCCAGGGGTCGGTGCGGCTTGTGCTGCGGGCGGTGCCAATCGTGTGCAACAGGGCCAGGCCATCGGGATGCAACAGCCGTTGCAACGTGCGGAAGAACGTGTCGTCATTGCGGCGGCCCACATGTTCAAACATGCCCACCGAGGCAATGCGATCAAACAGCCCCGGATCCCGCGCCGGCAGCTGGCGGTAATCACACAGCTCCACCCGGATCGGCAGATCGGCCAGGTGCTCCCCGATCCAGCTGGCCTGCTGGGCCGACACCGTGATGCCCACCACCTCCACGCCGTAATGGCGGCAGGCATAGGCCGCGAGGGAGCCCCAACCGCAGCCCACATCCAGCAGGCGCATCCCTGGTCGCAGGTCCAGCTTTTCGCAGATCAGCCGCAGCTTGTGATCCTGAGCATCAGCCAGGTTGTCGGCATGGCGCCAGTAGCCGCAGCTGTACACCATCTGCGGATCCAGCATGGCGGCATAAACCCGGGGATCGATGTCGTAATGGCGCCGGCCCACCACAAAGGAGCGCCGCAACGCCTGCGGGTTGCTGAGCTGATCCCGCAGAATCCGCGCCAACTCCACAACACGTGAGCGCACCGTTAACGGACGGTTCCCATCACTGCGCAGCAAGCGGCAGATCAGCTCGTCGAGTTGCTCACAATCCCAGTCGCCCCGCACATAGCCATTGCC
>VFQS010004362.1_pt1 | contig 10289 bp, 9 predicted proteins | sample 3512361 | NCBI WGS metagenome assembly VFQS01 (sample SAMN10412375, study PRJNA504923) | tailings metagenome | isolation source: Relicate 1 Philex TSF3 active mining | place: Philippines | reverse complement strand
AAATAATATTCAATAAAAGAATTATCAAATAAAGAAGTACGATTAAAATATATTGATTGTTCCATATTTTTCATATAATCTTTTAATATTACACCATTTTCATTTGAATTACTTTTCACTACTTTTTTACCCATTTTTTTGAGTATATTATAATATATAATTATATATTATAATTTCCCTTATAACTTAATTAAATCTATTATCTTATTTATAATTTTCATCAAGATAACATTGTATTATCTTATTTACACCATTGATGAATTAAAATGGGACAAACATAGATAATTTATCTAACCCTTTTAGGGTTGATAAATTATCATTTTATGCCCTAATTTTAATCATCTAACTGATACAGTAACCCTAAGATTTAAAATGGGACAAGTCCCATTTTAAATCTTCAAGGGTGTAATAATTATACCTTATAAAACTTATTTTTATATATTTTTAATATAAAAAAAGATTTAATTTTATTTCGTTTTATTTTGTTTTTCAAAATAGTATATATAATTATATATATATATTAAAATGAGTTATATTTTAGAAAATTTATATTTAGGAGACAGATTAAACGCATATAATCAAAACTTTATTTTTAATAAACATATTAATATTATTGTAAATTGCACAAAAGATATTCCAAATGTTTATGAAACTAATGGCGAAATTACTTATTACAGAGTTCCTGTTGAAGATAATTTAAAAGAAAATGAATTAAATTCTTTTTATTTCTTTTCAAAAAGCTTATTACCACTTTTATATAATGAATATATTAAAGGAAAAAGCATTTTAATTCATTGTTTTGCAGGAATGCAAAGAAGCGCCGGTTTAATGCTACTCTTTTTAATTTATTATCATAAAAAAAAGTTTAATATTAACTTATCCGTAAATGATGCCAAATTTTTTATTTTAAGCAAACGTCCTATTTCATTCAAATATGGAATGTATGTTAATTTCGAACATCCAATCAAAGTTTTAGCAAACGATATTTATAATAATGATATTTAATTTTATTTTAATAATATTATTTGAAAAAAAATAATATTATTTATAGGTTATAAATAATTAAATAATATATAATTATAAAATAAATTAAAATGATTTATTTTATAACATATGTTGATAAAAATTCTTATGAAAATGGAGTTGCTAAATTTTTTGAAGCATCATTTAATAAATATAATAATAAAGAAAATCCATTTCAACTTATTATAATTAAAAATAGCGCTTCACATTTTGGTGATTATAATAAAATCGTTCAAATATTTAATTATTTGCGTTCTAATGAATGCGTTTCAAAAGATGACGAAAATATTTTTATTTATTTAGATGCTTCTAATACATTAATTATGAAAAATTTAGATAATAATATTGAAACTTCTTTTAAAGAAAGTAATCAAGATATTATTTTTGGAGCTTCGCCACTTTTTAAAAATATATATAATGACGCTTTCCAATATTATAATAATAGATTTAAAGAGTTTAATAATAAATTTTTAGATTTTGGATTTTATATTGGCTATAAAAGAGCAATAATTCAATATTTTGGATTTATTGTTAATAAATTAATGTATTATCCTAAAATTAATGGAAATTATAATTCACAATGTGTTATTGGATATGTATTTTATCAAAAAGATGCAAAAGAGTATAGTAGTATTAATAAATCTTTGGAAAATTTAAAATTAAATTTAGATGTTAAAAATAAACATTTTTATATTTATGAAAATAATAATTTAAATGATTTACTTTTAAATAACTCTTATTTTATATCTTTTTCTCAAAAAAATAAAAATCACTTTTTATTAGTATCTAAACTAAAAGATTTGTTTTAACTTTATTTTTTTTGTTAAAAATATGATAAATTTATTATAAGTAAAATTTATGAAAATTATATATTTATAAATGATAATAATAAATATATTTTAATATTGATAATTAAAATATATTTCTTTCCAATTATATAAAATATCATTGTATAATGATATTTTATATATATTATTATATAATTTTAATTTATTTTGTAAATATATATCATTATCTAATATATTTTTAATTAAATTACTTTTATTTTCATTATGTAATTTAATTATATTAAAAAATGTTTTATTTAATATTTTAAATTTAATCACAGAATTTGTATATAAATATATATATTTTGACATATAATTATATTCTATATATGATAAAACATTTATAGAAATTAAATTATTGTGATATATTTTATATTGATATTGATGTATAAATTCAATTTGTATTTGTAATATATTATTAATAATTTTATTTGGTAAAATATCAATAATATTTTTATTATACTCATCTTTTATATACAAATCATTTTTATATATATTTGATATTTTTATATATTCATTATTTATATATTCATTATTTATATATCTTAATTTATATTCAAATACATAATTCATTAAATCTAATAATCTATTAAATTTAATATAAATAGGTAATTTATTAACGGCGATTGTTATACGAACGAATATATCCATATTTTTAATGGATATATCGTATCTATTTTGATTTTCTTCAAAATAGAAATTTTTATTTAAATAATCAAAGCAAATATGTAACATTTAGTCGTTTATTTTATTGATTTATTAAATAAATAACTTGAATAAAATATTGTAAATTTTTATTTTAATATATTTACGTTATATGATTTTTGATTATTATAATATTATTTTTTCGTTAAAAATATAAAAATATTTATCTTATTAAATAATAATATATACATAAATGAGTTATATAGATGACTATATAAATATTGTTAAAAAATATAAAGAAAATAATGATTTATTTATTATTAAATCATATATTTACAACAATAAAAATATATGTAAATCAATAAAATATAATAAAGTAAATGTTAATGAAGATATTGATTATTTTACGTCAAATTCCATAAATATTTTTAATAGAAATATTTGTAATCATCGTTATACTTATATATGTGAAATTATTGATTTTTATGATTTATACGGAAATTATTGTGAATATTGTTTAAAAATTAAAATTGTAAAAGTAATTGATAATCCAATGAATATTCCAGAAATTTTTGAAAATAATATTTTAATATTAAAAAATTCATCTTCTAATTTATTATATCCTGCAAATATTATTCATTCTTATTCTATGATATATAGTAATATTGATAATAATATTATTGAATGTAAAAATATTGAAGCATTTAATTTTAATCATAAAAAATATTTTTATTTAGAAATTGAAAAATATGATGAACAAATATAATGAATTTTATATTAAAAATAATATGATTAAATTATAGAAATAAACATAATGAAATTAAATATAATTAATTATAATGAATTTTCAAAATCTATGAAATATTGGAACCCCTATGAAGAAATATATAATAGTGAATTGATTGAAAATAATGAATTATATATACTCGGACCAATAAATAATGAAAAAATGAACTATCTTTGGAATTTTTCAATAAAAATTACATCAAATAATATTATGAAAATAAATTCAATACAAAATAGTAATACAGAAGACCCATGTATTGATATTGAAATAAAAAATAAAGTTGGTAAAATTAATTATATAAATAAATGTGGAGATTATAGAGGTAAAGATTTAATAAATTGGATGTTAGAAATTATGAAAAAATTAGATTGTGAAAAGTGTATTTTACAAGATATGGCAGAATTAAAATGTAATAAAAGAAACAAAAAAAATTATGTTCCATTAAGTTTAATTCATAAATTATGGAAAGGTAAAACTTATTATGAAGATTTCGGGTTTATGCCATATAATAAAAATAATAATTCATATTCTAATAATATTTTATTACAAATTAATAATAATATTAGATCATTATATAATATAGATTGGAATTATTTTGATATAAATAACAATAAATGGAATGATTTTAAAGAAAAATATAGTTCAATATATCCCTCACCATTTTCTGCTTTTAAAGAATTTAGTCCAAATAATTGTGGAATATTTTATGATATTTTATATTTTTTAGATAATGATATATTAAGTGAAACTAAAAGATTGATTTCAAAAAGTGTTTGGATGAAAATATTATAAAAAAATATTTTATTTATTCATAAAAAATGATATTAAAAAGATTTTTATTATTATATTTAATAATAAAAAAATTTATAAAAATGGCATATATAAAAAAAAATAAAGTCGGTATATTTTACTTAATATATCCTTATGAATTTGCTAATAAAAATTTGGAAATATATAAAGCAGGCGTCCATGAAAATTTAAATTTTAAAAAATGGTATAATCGATTTAATAATTATGATTATGGAAGTGAAATAATTATTTATTTCAAAATAAATGATTTATATGAAAATGAAAATAAAGTTAAAAAATTTTTTGTTTCATCTAATATTAAATATAATAAAGGTTTAGAATATTTTACTGGAAATCTTCAAACTATTTATTTACAAATTTATGATATTATTAAAGATGATATTATTGAAACTTATGATTTAGATAACGATATTATAAATAATCGTTTTAGAAAAATAAATATATATTATGACGATTTTTTTAATACTAAATATTTACATTATATTAAAAATAAATTTGATAATGATAATAATATATTTGATTATTCATTTAGGTCAGCTAATATAAGATTTATAATTCATGATTACAAAAATGAAATTATCAAAAATAGAGAAGAAATGATGGAAAATAATAAAATTGAAAATAATGAAGAAGATGAAAAGGAAATGTTTAAAGAAGATGAAAATATATATTATATTTGTCATCATTGTTTGACATACAAATCTCAAAAAAAACATGATATGAAACGTCATTTAGAAAGACAAAAAATATGTAATGCTCGAAATATAATTTCATTTGATGAAGCAAGTAAATTATCATTGTCAAAAAAATTTATATTTGATTTTGATACTATTAATTTACAACTAAATGATTATTTATATATAACTACAAATTATGTTGAAAGTATTAATTATATACATAAAAATTTTTATGTAAAATCAATATTATCTTTAATTAATAATAATAACAAAATTACAAATAAAAGAAATAAAAAAAAAGATGCATTTTATTATACATATTTTAATGAAGAAAAAGGAAAATTTATTTGTCCTGATTGTTTAAGCGAATATTTATCTAAACAAAATATGCAAAATCATTTGACTAACGAAAAAATATGTAAAGAAAAACAAGAAGCAAATATATGTAAAGAAAAATTTTTAAATAAAAAAGAAGATATTATAATTTAAAATATATATAATTTTTTAATAATTAATAAATTATTAAATATAAATTTTATTTTAATTAATTTAATAATTTCTATATATTTTATATTAAAACATATACTATTATATGGTAATTAATATTTATATAAATATATTTAATATTATTATCATAATAATCATTATAATCATCCTTATCATCCTTATCAGTAATTAGAGAAAACCGAATTTCACTTTTATAATAGCAAAAAAATAAAACGTTTTTAAGTAAAAATAAAAAAATAGATTTATTTTTTAGGATTTATTTTTTGAAATATGACTTTCTCTAATTACTGATAAGGATGATAATGATGATTACAATGATTATTATGATAATTTATACCATAAGTTTTAATAATAATATATTTATAAAAAAATATATATACCATATATCATTTAAAAATATATAATATATATATTTATTTTTACGTTTAAAGTATTAGAAAAAAATATAATAAAATATTAGAAATTTAATTATTTTTATTAAATATTTAATTATATAATTTATAAATGAATAATCCGTTTTATATATGTCATTATTGTATTGATTATAAAACACAATTATTGGGTGATATGATTAAACATTATAAGAGAAAAAATAAATGTCAATGTAATACATTATTTTCATATGAAAATGCATATATATTATCAAAAAAAAAATATATATTTAATTTTAATATTCAAAATTTAACAAGAGATGATTATTTATATATTATTACACATTATTTAGATGATTATAATATTATAAATAAGAATTATAAAAATATTTTTAATGAACAAAAAAATATTTTACTTAAAAATTATAATATACCTATGTATAATAATAATAATATAAAAAAAATATGTGAAAATATAAAATTTAATTTATTTGAAAATATTGATGATAATAATAATGAAAATAATAAAAATAATATTAATAATGATGACAATAATATTGATGATAACAATAATATTAATGATGATAATAATATAATTGATGAAAATATTATTTTATATATACCTGACAATAAAACAAAAATTAAATATGATAATATTTATTATAATAAAAAAACTAAAATGTTTATATGTGGAATATGTAAAGCTGAATATTCATATTTACATAATTTAAAAAGACATTTAGAAAAAAATATATGTGTAAAAAGAGTTGAAAAAAATATGTTATTAGATGATGTTAAAAAAGAAATGATGAATATTATATATAAAGAACAAATGAATAATTCACTTAATAATACATATATTAATAATAATAATATTCAAAATATTAATAATAATAATATTCAAAATATTAATAATAATAATAATAATAGTAATAATAATACACATAACAATACTTATAATTTTTCAGTTAAAGATTTTATTCATGATAGATATGATTTAAGTCATATAACAGATGAATTTTATGAACAAAAAGATTTTTTTCTTTATCATAATTTATTAAATGTTATTATGCAAAATAAAAATAATCAAAATATTTTTTTTACAGATAATGAAGCAATTATTTATAGTGATAATGAATTAAATAAAATGAGTTCAGACAAAGCTGGTTATTTAATTTTAGATAAATTAAATCAATCGTTTAATCAACTTTTTCATAGTCAAGATAAAAAAACACAAGAATATTACTCTTTTATTATTAAATATTATCATGTTGTTTTAGGTCATTACAAACACGATACAATTTTTAAAGATTATGATGTAAATAATCGTTCATTTATATATACATCAAGTAGTAATATGTTTAGAAGTCGTGATAAATATTTAAATAAAATTATTAGCACTGTTAATCGTGTCAAACATAATACATTAGAAAATATGAATTTAAATTTAAATCAAATTAAAGATATTCAAGTTCTCAACCCAAATATTGCCGATTTTGCTTCTGTCAGAAATCGTTATAGAGATTTAAAAAATTAATATTTTTAATATAAAAATATATTAAGTTATAATCAATATAAAAAAATCTTTTTAATAATTAATAAATTATTAAAAATGAATAAAAAAGAAGATTTTTATTCAATATTAGAAATTGATAAAAGTGCTTCACAAGAAGATATTCGCAAAGCTTACAAAAAATTAGCTCTAAAATATCATCCCGATAAAAATCCCAATAATGTTGAAGCCGAAAACCGCTTTAAACTCATTGCCGAAGCATATGCCACTTTAAATGACCCTCAAAAAAGGCGCACTTATGATATGTTCGGTTCCACTCCTGACACACCCGATTTCAGCGATTTCCCACAAAATCCTTTCGACATTTTTAATTCCATTTTTCAAAATGCCGAAGGTCAATCTTACGTTTTCGAACAAAATGTAGATTTAGGTTCTATTTTAAACGGTTTCGGTTCTGGTAATGGTATCAAAATTTCCGTTCATACTTTCGGTATTCCTAATCCTAATGATATGCCTTTTATCGATATTAATAAAATTAATTCTTATATGAGTGAATGTGGTATTAATGTTGATGAAGAGTTGGAAAATGCTCGCAATTTCGGTATGCAAAATATTGAAGAGTTGCTTCATAACGTCCAATCTTTAAAAAGCAAATTGAATTTTAAAAAAGAGAAGAAGATAAAAAAGAGAAAAAATGTTATTAAAGAAGAGAACTATTCACCTAATTCCACAAAAGAGAAAGAGTATGAAATTATTAAAGGAAAACCCGAAAGCATTATTTATGATTTATATGCTTCATTAAAAGATATGTATTATAATACTTCTAAAAAGATTGATTATATTATTTACAAAAATGATAAAGAAGTTAAAAAATCTATTAATATTTCTTTAAAAGACCGCGTTATATTATTAGAAAATGGCGGAAACTCTTTCAAAAATTATGAATTACGTGGCGACCTTTTATTCAATATTTATCAAAAAGAAGATGATGAAACAGCGTGCGACTTCATTCGCATTAATGATTATGACTTATTAATTCACAAAAAATATGATTTCAAAAATAATGGATTTATTTATATTAATCTTTTCAATAATTCGACTTTAAAATGTAATATCAATATATCAGATTTTAAACACCCTTATATTGGCGTTATTCCTAATTACGGATTATTTGATGGAACAAAACGCGCAAATATTTATATACTATTTAGTGATGTAAGCGGTTTTGAAGATAAAATGTGCGAAAATAAAGAAGTTGTTGAAGTTTCCGTTTTACACGCAAATTATAAAGATTTGTTTAAAAATAATGATTAAGAAGAAACAGCATATACTCTTCGTAATAAAAATATATTTGGCATAAAATTATCTATTTTAAAAGTTTTTATATTTTCAATTTTATCAAAAGTATTATCATTGTATTTATACCATTTATTTCCACGTTTATTTAATGAAATAAAATGCCCTCCCGATGCATATACTATATCACTTATAATATATAAATTATTACCTATTTTATATGTTACATTAAAATTAAAATCATTCAAAGTATAATTATTATCACCTATATGAATTATTATATAATTATTATTATTATTAAAATTATTTAAATTATTATTTTTTAAGTTAATATTATTATTAGTAAATGCATCACTTAAAATTTCATCAAATGAATTTATTTTTGAACCACTTTTATAATAAACATCTAATATTAAATTATTTTGTATTTTTATTTTATTTAATAAAGTATCATTAAAAATATCATTTAAAATATTATTTAAATAACCATATGTAAATCCCATTGCTGTATAACTGTTATTAATAATATATGTAAATATTCTTTTTTTTGTATTTAGATTATTAACTAATTGTAATGAATTATTAATATTATTAATTTGATACAATTCAACGCCATTTAATATATTTTTTAAAAAATTATTATAAAAAGTTTCTGGATTAATGTTATTATTTATTTCTGGAAAAAAATTTTCAGATAATTCTTGTAAATCATTAATAAAGGCATTTTTTATTTTTATTTTATAATTAATTTCATTTACAACAAATACATCATTTTTTTGATATGCATTTATATGGCTTGAAAAATATGTTATAAAAGGATTATATGTATTTAAAATAGCTATATTATTTATTTGAATATTATTTAATAAATTTGTAATAAATATTTTAAAATTATTTTTAATGTTTTTATATTTTATATTATTATTATTATTAAAATTTATAAAATAATTATTTAAATTAAAACTTTCATTTATATTTTGTTCATTTTTAAGAATACCTAATAATAAATGTATTACAGCATTTTTATAACAACTATTATAATTATTATATAAACCTATTTCATTAGTTATAGTTTGTGATGATTTAGGTTTGTCTTGTGTATTTGATACTTCATTTATACTTATAGTTGATGATTTATTTGATGATGATTTATTTGATGATGATTTATTTATAGATGATTTATGTTTATGTATTTCTGATAAATATTTATTTAATTCTTTTTTTAAAATATTTATATTAGGTAATTTATCTGTAATAATATTTTCTCCATAATAAACAATATTTTTCAATTCATTTTGTAATTTGGCATAAGTGCTAATGATTAAATACAAATCTTTTATAAATTTTTTTTGATTTTCTTCATTTTTTATTTTATAATATGAATTTTCATAAAAATTTATTACTTCATTTGTATAATCATTTAAAGCTTCTCCTATTTTTTTAGTTTCCGCTGAAACATTATTATTTTTTTTACTTTTTATATTATACTCTTTATTTAATCTATGGACGCGATTTTTTAAATCACTTACAAATGATATAAATTGATTACTTTTAAATACTGTTGTTAAATCAGTGTTTAGATTTTTTATATTTATTTGAAATTTGTTAAATATATTTCGTATATTAGGATTATATTCTTTTAAAGTTTTATTTAAAAATTTTATATTACTTTTATTTTCATTCATATTATAAATTATAATATATCTAATTATAATTTATATTTATTTTTAAAGAAATATTTTTATATTTTTTATTTTTATCTATTTATACATTTATAATTATCTATTTATACATTTATAATTATCTATTTATACATTTATAATTATCTATTTA
>VFQS010004361.1_pt1 | contig 10290 bp, 8 predicted proteins | sample 3512361 | NCBI WGS metagenome assembly VFQS01 (sample SAMN10412375, study PRJNA504923) | tailings metagenome | isolation source: Relicate 1 Philex TSF3 active mining | place: Philippines | reverse complement strand
ATCAAGAAGCTGACGCGGCGGCGCCTGCACAAGGCATTCCTGCGCTATCACGATCCCGAGAACTGGCCGATCTTGCGCGAAGCGCTCCAGCGCATGGGACGCGAGGATCTGATCGGGTCGGGAGAAGGGCAGCTCGTGCCGCGCTGGCAGCCCTCGCCGGTTGCAGGAAAGCGGCCGGCATCGGGAGCGGCGCAGAATGCGCCCACGGCAATCGCCGGCCGTCCAGCCCGGCCACGCCCGGGAGCGCCTGGCGGGCAACGCTTCACGACGAAGGGTGTGAACATGTTCCCACGGCCCGCCAAGTCCAAGCAAAAGCCCGGCAAGCCGCGCTGACGGCTGCCGCCGGTTGAACGTCAGCGCAACCCGGCGCCGTCTTCCGGCGCCGTCTTCTTTCGGGTGGTGGCGCCACCTCGGGCGCTCTTGCGAAGGGCCTCGCCCGGCTGGGCCTCGAGCGGCAGGCCTTGCTCCCAGTAGGCCTGGGCCCCATACAACCCGGCCAGATGATCGATGAAAACGCTCACTTTTTCGGGCATGAAGTCGCGGCAGGGGTAGACCGCGTAGATCGCCACGTTGTCCGAGCCCCGGTACTGCGGCAGCACGACTTTGAGCGCCCCGTTCTTGAGTTCGGGACCTATGTCCCACGTGGAGCGCAGTCCGAGCCCCATCCCCGCAAGCAGCGCTTCACGGATGAATTCGAAGGAATTGGACCGGATGTTGCCTTTGACCCGTAGTTGGTGCTGCCCGTCCGGCCCCTGAAGGCGCCAGACGTCCTGGGCGCCCGCCGAGAGGCAATTGTGATCCTCCAGGTCCGCCAGCTTTTGCGGCTCGCCGAACTGCTCCAGGTATTTGGGCGATGCACAGATGACGCGCGTGTCGGCGGCGAGCTTGCGCTGGACGAGGGAACTGTCCTGCAACTCGCCGATGCGAATGGCGAGGTCGAGGCCTTCGCGGATGATGTCGACGAAGTTGTCAGTCAGGTGAAAATCGACTTCGATCTCCGGGAAGCGCGTCAGGAAAGCGGGCAGATAGGGCGCGATATGGAGGCGGCTGAACGACGTTGGCGAGGTCACCTTGAGGATGCCGCGCGGTTTGGTGTTGCGCCGGTTGACGAAATCCTCGGCCTCCTCGATGAGGCTGAGAATGTCGACCACGCGCTTGAAGTAGCCCTCTCCGGTCTCAGTCAGCGTGAGTTGGCGGGTGGTGCGTTGGAACAACCGCGCGTTGAGGCGCTCCTCGAGGAGGCTGACGCGCTTGGAGACCACGGCCGGCGATAGTCCCATCTCGCGGCCGGCGGCGGACATGTTCCCTGTCCGCGCGACCCTTGCGAAGATCTCCAGATCGGTGATGGACGTCATACGCGGCTCCCTCGCCTATTTCTTATGAAATACATCAGCACCTTCTTGAAAACGTTGATTGTGTCCGCCTGTGTCGGAACTGTGGCTGTCATTCTCGATCTTCGCGAGGAGTGTTCTTCCCCCTCATTGACAATCATAATCATTGCAATCGCCGTCCGGCTTATGGCACGGCTCGCAGGATCGATGCCCAAGCTTTGTGCGCCGGCCCGCTCCTCACATAGATCTCTATACGGAGTATATGTCGTATGTCCATGATCGCAATGCCGAAACCGGACACCGCGGTGATCTCCCGGAGGGCGTCCATCGTGAAGGAGCTGGGTCATCTCGTCGGTCCCGGCGGACTGGTGGCGGATGAAGACGGACGCAGGGCCTTCGAAACGGATGGTTTGACGGCCTATCGCTGCATGCCCCTGGCCGTCGTGTTGCCGCGCAGCACCGAAGAAGTGTCGCGGCTGATGGCCTACTGCCATGCGCAGGGCCTCAAGGTGATCGCGCGCGGAGCCGGGACGTCGCTGTGCGGGGGCGCGTTACCTGCCGAGGATGCGGTCGTCATCTGCCTGTCGCGCATGACCAAGGTGCTGGACGTGAACTATGCCAACCGCACGGCTCGGGTCGAGGTCGGCATCACGAATCTCGCCATTTCCGGCGCCGTGGGAGCCAACGGCTTCTTCTATGCGCCGGACCCCTCGAGCCAGCTCGCCTGTACGCTGGGCGGCAACATCGCGATGAACTCAGGTGGCGCGCACTGCCTCAAGTACGGGGTGACGACCAACAATGTCATGGGCGTCAAGATGGTTCTGGCGGATGGAAGCATCGTCGATATCGGCGGCGACCATCTCGATTCCGGAGGCTACGATCTGCTGGCGCTCGTCGTTGGCTCCGAAGGCCAGTTCGGCATCGTGACCGAAGCCACCGTTCGCATCCTGAGGCAGGCGGAGGGCGCGCGGCCCATGCTGATGGGGTTCGCCTCCAGTGAGGCGGCGGGACGGGCCGTGTCGGCGATAATCGCCGCAGGGATCATTCCGGTCGCCATCGAATACATGGACAAGCCCGCCATCCATGTCTGCGAAGCGTTCGCCAAGGCCGGCTATCCGCTCGACGTGGAGGCGTTGCTCATCATCGAGGTCGAGGGGTCCGAGGACGAGATCAACGGCCTGCTCGGCCGGATCGTCGAGATCGCGCAGCCGTTCGCGCCCTCGGTCGTACGTCTGAGCCAGAGCCCTGAGCAGACTGCGGCCATCTGGAAGGGACGCAAGTCCGCCTTCGGGGCCATCGGGCGCATTTCCGAATATTATTGCATGGACGGCACCATTCCGCTTGGCAGCCTGCCGCACGTGCTCGGTCGCATCTCCGAGATCTGCGCGGCTCATGGGTTGCGGGTCGCCAACATCTTCCACGCCGGCGACGGCAACCTGCACCCCCTCATTCTCTACGACGCCAACGACCCCGAGCAGGTGGAGAAGGCGGAACTCTGCGGTGCGGAGATCCTGAAGTTGTGCGTCGAGGTCGGTGGCTGCCTGACGGGCGAGCATGGCGTGGGCATAGAGAAGCGCGATCTGATGGTGTTCCAGTTTACCCCGGAAGAACTGGCCCTGCAGATGCGCATCAAGACCGTGTTCGATCCGGGATGGCGGCTGAACCCCGCCAAGGTTTTCCCGCTCGCCGGCCGTGACGCCGCCGCCGCCGCCTGAGGAGCAGCCCCTTTGCAATCGATCTTCAAGCCCGCCACCGAATGGGAGCTGCAGCGCACGCTCTACGACATGAGCGAAGCACGCACCCCCGTCGAGACCGTCGGCTACGGAACCAAGAGGGACGTCGGGCGCTCGTCGCAAGCCGGAACCGTGATAACCACGCAATCGCTGACGGGCGTTCCCTTGTACGAACCGACTGAGCTCGTGATGTCGGCGCGAAGCGGGACGACACTTGCCCGCCTCGAAGCGGAGCTTGCCAGCAACGGTCAGATGCTGGCGTTCGAGCCCGTCGATCTGGCGCCCGTGCTCGGCGGCGCCCCCGGCAAGGCCAGCATCGGATCGGTCTTCGCGACCAACCTGTCGGGCGCACGACGGATCATGGCGGGGGCGGCTCGCGATCATCTCCTCGGCGTCACGGCCGTGACCGGTAACGGCCAGCTCTACCGCTCGGGCGGCCGTGTCATGAAGAACGTGACGGGTTACGATCTCGCACGTGCCGTCTGCGGCAGCTGGGGCACGCTCTCGGTCCTGACCGAGGTGACGTTCAAGGTGCTTCCTGTCCCGGAGGAGACGGCGACGCTGCTGATCCTCGGCCTCGACGACGAGATCGCGGTCGAGGCGTTGGCCGCGGCCGTGGGCTCCCCTTACGAGGTCTCCGCTGCCGCCCATATCCAGGCGAGCCTGGCGGAGCGCCTCGTTCACGAGGGACTGAGGGCCGAGCGCAAGTCCGTCACCGCAATTCGCATCGAGAATTTCTCACGCTTCGTGCGCTATCGTGCCGACAAGCTGAAGGACATCCTGAAGGTGTTCGGCGAGGTCTACGAGATCGATAACGAGACCTCGCTCGCCTTCTGGGGTGAGTTGCGAGAGCTTTCGGTGCTGCAGCGCTCGGACGCGCCGTTATGGCGTATCTCCACCGCGCCGCAATCGGGTCCGCGGGTCGTGGCGGGCATCTCGAAGTTCATGCGGTGCGAGGCGTTCTATGACTGGGCCGGCGGTCTCGTCTGGGCCCAGGTCCAGCCGGCGGCGGACGCGGGAGCGTCCGATGTCCGGCGCGTCGTCGCCTCGCACGGCGGCCATGCGACCCTCATCCGGGCGACGCCCGCCGTCAGGGCGGCGGTGGACGTGTTCCAGCCGCTCGAACCGGGGCTTGCCGCGATCACGGCCAAGCTGAAATCCGTGTTCGACCCGGCCGGAATTCTCAACCCCGGTCGCATGTACGCCGCCCACTGATCGGGCACGATCGCGATTGGCTGCAAACGGAAGCGGACGACGATGCGCACCAACTTCACACCGGAGCAGTTGCAGGATCCCCGCACGGCGGAGGCGGAAAGCATCCTGCGCCGCTGCGTGCATTGCGGCCTGTGCACGGCGACGTGCTCGACCTATGTGCTGCTCGGCGACGAGCGCGATAGCCCGCGTGGGCGCATCTATCTGATGAAGGACATGTTCGAGAAGGGCAAGGCGGCTCCTCCCGAGGTGCAATTCCATGTCGATCGATGCCTCTCCTGTCTGTCGTGCATGACGACTTGCCCGGGCGGCGTCGACTACATGCATCTCGTCGATCTCGCGCGGGCACATATCGAAAAGACAGGCACTCGCTCGCTGCGGGAACGGTTGGTGCGCCGCCTGCTCGCCGAGACCATTCCCTATCCCGATCGCTTCCGCAAAGCGTTGACGCTCGCGGGCCTCGGACGCCCCTTCAAAGGTATCATGGGCAAGCTCGGCCTGAAGGAAATGGTGGCGATGCTCGATCTCGCACCGCGCCGAGTTCCCAAGGCAGGAACCTACGCGGGACCAGGCAAGGCGGTGACGCAGGGAGAGCGGCGCCGGCGCGTCATCATGCTGGCCGGATGCGCGCAGCAGGTGCTGCGGCCACAGATCAACGACGCCACGATCCGCCTTCTGGCACGTCGCGGCGTGGAGGTGGAAGTCGCAGCCGGTGCGGGCTGCTGTGGCGCGCTCGTCCACCACATGGGCAAGGAAGAGCAAGCCGTCGAGCAGGCCAAGCGCAACGTCGATGCCTGGATGAAGGTGATCGCCAAAGGACCGGTGGATGCCATCGTCGTCAACGCGTCCGGTTGCGGCACCACAGTCAAGGATTACGGTCATCTCCTCAAGCATCAACCGGGCTACGCGCGTGCCGCCAGCGACATCGCCGAGAAGACCCGCGATGTCACGGAGTTCCTGAGCGGCTACGATTTCGGCACTCCCGAGCGCTGGTCGAGCCTGCGGGTCGCCTATCATTCGGCGTGCTCGATGCAGCACGGTCAACGCCTGACCGGCGAGCCCAAGACGCTGTTGCGAAATGCCGGGTTCACGGTGCTCGACGTGCCGGAGGGACACATCTGCTGCGGCTCGGCGGGCGTCTACAACATTCTGCAACCCGAAATCGCCCGCCAGCTCGGTCACCGCAAAGCCCAGAACATCGAGAGTGTCCGCCCCGATATCATCGCTGCGGGAAACCTCGGCTGCATCACGCAGATTGGGCATGCGACGCAGATCCCGATCGTGCATACAGTCGAATTGCTCGACTGGGCGTACGGAGGGCCGGTGCCGGAAGGTCTCGATCATCTGGAAGGGTATGCGAAGGACGTTCCTCAGGCAGCAAGCCGGACGTGATGGGATTGATCGTCATGGCATAGCGGCCCGGTGAACTGAAACGGTGACCACAGGTTGCCGCAATCGAGCGGTAGCTGCGCGACCTGCGATAGGGCAGAGCAGCGGGCACGGCGAGAGAGGGCGCACCGCCCGGAGTTTGGACGGGAATGCCGACTGATGGCCGATGATCCATATCAGCTGCTGGGGCTAACGCGGCAGGCTTCGGCGGACGACATCCGCCGCGCGTTTCGCAAGCTCGCCAAGGAACTCCATCCGGACGTGCGGCCGAATGATCATGCGTCGGCCGAGCGCTTCAAGAAGGTCAGCGGGGCCTACGAATTGTTGAGCGACGCCGACAAGCGCCGCCGCTATGACCTGGGGGAGATCGATGCCAGCGGCGAGCCGCGCCGCCACCACCAGTGGCAGGGTCGTCCTGCCGGCGGGCGGATAGGGTCGGGTGCTCCCGGCCCTGGCGACGATTATGGTTTCTCCGACATATTCTCGGACATCTTCGGCGCCCGTGGTGGACGCGGGGCTGGTCCTGGCGCCGGCATCGGTTTGCGCGGCCAGGACGTACGCTACACGCTGGAGGTCGATTTCCTCGAGGCGGTGCTCGGGGCCCGCAAACGCGTGACGCTGCCTGCGGGAGGAACGCTGGATCTCGCCGTCCCCGAGGGCGTCACCGACGGCCAGGTCTTGCGGCTCAAGGGTAAGGGAGCGCCGGGTATTCGCGGTGGCGAGCCGGGCGATGCCCTGGTCGAAATCAAAGTGCGACCGCACAATCGCTTCCATCGGGAGGGCGACGACATCCTTCTGGAAGTACCGGTCAGCATCGACGAGGCGGTTCTGGGCGGCCGGATCGAGGTGCCGACCATCGCCGGTCGCGTTGCGCTGGCGATTCCGAAAGGGACGAGTTCCGGCCAGTCGTTCCGACTGAAAGGCAAGGGCGTGCGACGCCAAGGGGCCAAGGAACCCGGCGACCAGATCGTGACGGTACGGATCGTGCTACCGCCGGTGATCGACGACTCGCTCGCCTACTTCCTCACGGAGTGGCGGCAAAAGCACAAATACGATCCGGGCCGCGATGGCTGACATCGCCTCGAAGACGGTGCGCCACCCGAGGCTGGCGGTGTGGGTCCTGCTGGGGCTGACGCTTGCGATGCCCCCGATAGCGCTCGATACCGCCAGCGCCCAGCAACGCCGGCCCAGACGAGATCACGAGCAGCGGTTGGTGCTGCGGCCCGCGAACTGGGCACAGTTGGCGAACGTTGCCGCAGTGCAGGCGAGTGTGCGCACGAGCCATGTATTGCGACAGCCCGTCACCGATCTGATGGTGCGTCTCGAGCCGACACCTGGAAACGCGCTGATTGCCGCCCTAGCCTATCCCGACGACGCACGAAACCGGCAGCGGACCTTGTTGCTCGCGAGCCTCGTCGCGGTCGCGGGCGGCCGCCTCCTCGTCGAGGAAACAGCGCGCTGCGGCCCGTGGCAGGCGGACATGGCGCTTTGCGCGGTGGGCTGCGACGGCGGTGTCTTCGGTCTTTTGCGCCGCCGGACACCGGACGGCATGAGGTTCAGCCTGGCGATCGGCCGCTTGCCGGCGGGCGACGAGGGTTTGAGCGACGGCCCCCGCATGGGCGCCTGTGCCGACGATGGGGCGGACGTGCGCCTCACGACGCTCGCCGGTCCACCCGTCGCGGTGATCGATCTCGCGGAGAAATGAACCGGTTCTCGCGTCATTTGCGGGCGGGCGTCGTCTCCGCGGTTTGCGCGGCCTTCACCCCGCGCGCGATATCCGGAACGAGGTCGCGCGCCCTGATGCGCGGGGCCTCGATATAGGGCAGCGGTCTGATCACATCGATCGCGGCCGCCCCGATGCGCGCCACCAGCGCAGCGTTGAAAATTCCTTCACCCAACCGGCGCGACAGGCGGCGCAAGATGTCCTGGCCGAGGAATTGGCCCAGGAGATCGTCGGTCAGGGCGACGCCGCCGGTGGCGACGATATGCAAGATGACCATACGCGTGAGCTTGGCCGTGGCGAGAAAGCCGGGGCGCCCCCCGTAGAGCCCGGCGAGCGCGCGCAGCAGACGAAGCTGCTCGACGGTCAGCCAGCCCATCGTGAGAAACGCCGTGGGGCTGATCGCCGAGACCGTGGCGACGCGGCGTGCGGCGGCCGCGATCCGACGTTTCGCCTCAGCATCGACAGTGGAGATCACGTCGCGCTCCAAGAGCCGCAACAGGTCGCCCGGGTCGCGCACCTGCGCTTTCTCTTCGGCGAGCCGCGCCAAGCCCCAGCGCAACTCGGGGCGATGCTGCAACGGGCGCACGATATGATCCACCGCCGCGCGCTCGGTCGTGATGTCGCGCTCGCGCAGGGCACGCTCGGCCTCGCTGCGGGTCCGACCGAGGCGGCGTAGACGCAGGAAGCCGACGATTTCCCGCAGTACGATCGCGATCGCGCTGATGCCGATGACGGCGAGCAGGGCGAAGGCGGCCCAACCCAGCCAGTCGCTACGCTCGAGCGCGATGGAGACGAAGCGTGCGTAAGACAGGGCAATTGCGACTGCGCCGAGGATGCCGCCGGCGGTGAGAAGGATCGCGCCCCAGCGGATGCCGCGTCCGACGGCAGCGCCGATCCCATCGGGTGCGAGGGATGGCTCCTCGTCGGCTGCGGTGGAGCCGTTCGTGGATTCGTGCGGGTGGCGAGGTTCCGGCGTCAGGACCACCTCGGGATCGTCGGCCGCGAATACGGCCGGCTTGCGCGGGCTCTTGGGGCCGGTCATGCGAGACGATCTCCGATCAGGAAGTCGAGCGCCCTGTCGAGCCGGATATGTGGCCAGGACGCGGCCGCCTCGCCGGCGCCGTTCGCGATCCGGGGCGGCTGGAAGCGCACGATCCTCAGATCGAGGGTCCGCGCGCCGTCGGGATGTCCCAGAAGCTCGCTCGCCCGCGGCAGATCGCCGGGAAAGATTGCAGCAGACCGTGCGCCGTCGAAGTGCTCGTCGCCCACGCGCTCGCCGGCGAGTGGGGTGCCGACGATGCAGGCGAGACGCTCACCGTTCGCTGTGACTTCGGCCTCCCGCGTGGCCCGCAGGGCTGCCAATGCCATCGCCTTGACGTCGGCGCCTGCCAATTCGGCCCGCGCGTGCGCGCGCCGCGTGACGGCCCCCAGTATCTCGGCCAAGCGATCGTGGTTGGCCGAGTGCAGGTGATCGGCCTTCGTCGCCGCGAACAGGATCCGATCGATCCGGCGCGGCATGACGAGCGAGAGCAGGCGTGCCGCGCCGGGACGGAACACTTGCAGGACGCCGGTCAACGTGGTCTCGAGCTCGGAGAGCGCGGTGCCGCCCGCATCGATGGCCGTAAGGGCATCCACGAGCACGATCTGCCGGTCGAGCCGTGCGAAATGGTCCTTGAAGAAAGGGCGCACCACCTTCGCCTTGTAGGCGTCGAACCGGTGTGCCAGCAGCGCGGCAAGTGCGCGCTGCGCGGGGCTCGGTGCGTCGTCCGGCACATAGGGGAAGAAGGTCAGCAGCGGCGAACCCTCGAGATCACCGGGCATGAGGAAGCGCCCGGGGCCGAGGCTCGGATCGCCGCACCGGCAATTGCGATCTGCTCGGGCGTCTCGCCAGCGGGAAGGCTTTGGAGGAAGGCACGGAACGGCGCGGAATGCGCGGCACGCGCAGGTGCCCGGGCATGCGCGAGAATGCTGCGCGACCAGGCCCCGAAGGACTGCGTCATCAGCCCAAGGTCGGCCAGCCATTCGCCGGGATAGTCGACGATGTCGACATGCAACCGGTTGATGCCCAGATAGCTGCGTATGAGGCCGTTCGGCGTGTATTCGATCGTCACCCGGAGTTGCGAGATCCGGCGCGTGCTGTCCGGCCACGTCGGCGGATCGCCGGCGAGCCTCGCCAGGTGGTCTTCATAGGCGAAGCGTGGAATGTCGTCGTCGGGCTGCGGCTCCAGGTAGGCGCGAACGACGCGCCCTTCTGCGGCCGGCCCGAAGAAGGGCAGGCGCCCGCCCGACACGAGATTACGCACCAGCGCGGTGATGAAGATTGTCTTTCCGGCACGCGCGAAACCGGTCACGCCCAGGCGGACCGTCGGCGTCGCCATGTCGGTGAGGTACGCTCCTGCATTACGCAGCGCGCCGAGCGTCGTCTCGGAAATGTCGCTGATCGACACGTAGGATGACATCCGCGCTTGAGGTGGCCGCAACGCTCCACAGATAGGTCGTGAAGCGCCGCGTGTCACGAGATCCGCGCGAATTTGACGCCAGCAGAGCCGGCGGTGGAGCGCCTCAGCTCGTCGGCTGCCGGCGCGACATGAAGGCTAGCCGCTCGAAAAGGTGCACGTCCTGCTCGTTCTTGAGCAGCGCGCCGTGAAGCGGCGGGATCAGCTTCTTGGGGTCTTTCTCGCGCAGCGTCTCGGGCCCGATGTCCTCGTTGAGCAACAACTTCAGCCAGTCGAGCAGTTCGGACGTCGAGGGCTTCTTCTTGATGCCCGGGACATCGCGCACGTCGTAGAACACCTTCAGCGCCTCGGAAACGAGCAGTCCCTTGATATCCGGGAAGTGCACATCCACGATCTGGCGCATCGTCTCGGGGTCGGGGAACTTGATGTAGTGGAAGAAGCAGCGG
>VFQS010004360.1_pt1 | contig 10291 bp, 8 predicted proteins | sample 3512361 | NCBI WGS metagenome assembly VFQS01 (sample SAMN10412375, study PRJNA504923) | tailings metagenome | isolation source: Relicate 1 Philex TSF3 active mining | place: Philippines | reverse complement strand
GAAGAATTTGAAACCGCGCAACACTTAAAAGAACTCGCCGACCGTATTTTGACCAAAATGCGCGAGCCGTTTGTGATCGATCAGCATCAATATCATTTAGGCACATCGATAGGTATCAGTGTATTTCCACATGATGGAACCGACGGCCCCACCTTATTACGTTGTGCTGATTCTGCGATGTATTTAGCAAAAGAACTGGGGCGAAATAACTATCAATTCTTTACATCTGATTTAATGATTCGCGCACAGCATCGCTACACCTTAGAGCGCAATCTACGCCGCGCCTTGGTCGATGATGAGTTCTTACTCTACTACCAACCAAAACTCAGCTTAATTGACGGCAGTATTGTTGGCGCAGAAGCCTTGATTCGCTGGCAAATGTCAGAAATGGGGATCATTGCGCCGAATGAGTTTATTCCATTCGCTGAAGAAATTGGCTTAATCGTACCGATGGGTCGCTGGGTCTTGGCCAAAGCCTGTGAGCAAGCACAACGATGGCGTCAAGAATTTGATATTGATTTCAAAATCAGTGTCAATATTTCACCGAAACAATTTCAAGACCCCAAACTGCCGCAGTTTATCTTAGAAGTTTTATTAGAATCTGGATTACCAGCTCACGCCTTACAGTTAGAAATTACCGAAGGCCTTTTAATGGTCGAAGCTGAACACTTAAGCTCAGTTTTTGACGCGATTAAAACGCTTGGAATTAGTATCTCTCTCGATGATTTTGGTACGGGCTTCTCCTCGCTATCGTATCTGCAACGGTTCCCGATTGATAATTTAAAAATTGATCGTTCATTTATCCGCGAGATTCCTGAGAACCAAGACTCGGTTGTGCTGACCAAGGCGATTATTGCGATGTCTAGCGCACTTGGCATGAGCGTTACCGCGGAAGGTGTCGAGAACCTTGAACAAATGGATTTCTTGAAAGACGCTGGATGCGATGAAATTCAGGGATTTTATTTTAGCAAACCGATTTCAGTTGAGTATTTCTCACAATTACTCAAACAACACGCAATCAGCCAAGCCTTACACTAATTGCTTATCTTTTGAAATAAACACAATGCGACACGGAAATTCGCATCGCTGCCAAAAGAAGCCTATAATCGCGCTCTGAGATCGACCGCAACAGGGAACTAGCACATCACTTCGGTATCAAAAGCCCCTGATGTAAGAAATTTAGTCAACGAGCACAGGCCTTTCCGCCATATGACCAATATTGCAAAAATTTTGCCCCAAGAAAATGTGTTATTAGATTTAGATGTATCGAGTAAAAAGCGGGCATTCGAACAAGCAGGACTTTTGTTTGAAAACAATTGCGGCATTGCCCGCTCCACCGTATCTGAAAATCTATTTGCCCGCGAACGTCTTGGTTCAACCGGCCTTGGACACGGCGTCGCAGTTCCACATGGACGTATTAAAGGGCTGAAGAATCCAATTGCGGCCTTCGTACGCTTGCAAGAGGCAATCCCTTTTGAATCGCCAGATGGTCAAGCCGTTAGCCTGCTGATTTTTTTATTGATGCCAGATAATGTCACGCAACAGCATTTAGAGATTTTGTCTGAAATCGCCGAAATGCTGTCTGATGACGAGTTTCGTAGCAATCTGCAAATCGAAACAGATGCCAATTTGGTACACAAACACCTCACTAGTTGGGAACCCTCCGTTATTTAATTACGGTCATACAGATGTAAGTAGTACCGATTAGACATGTACTTAAATTCTGTACAGTAATGCGCTAAGATAGACCTTATCGAATGCAGTGATCGCGAGATTTCTGCTTCCTAGCTTACCAAGATCGGAACTACCTTCATGCCGCTGACCACAGAATTAACCATACAGAAGATTTTTGATGATAATCGCGACACCTTGCAGCTTGGTTGGTTCGCTGGATTTTCTGGTGGCGATAAACAAATTACCGATGATGCAACCGCCTCATCCGATCAAGTTGGCCATCTCAATTTAATTCACCCTGGTCGAATACAAGTCCTAGGGCATCAAGAGCTTGATTATTTCCATCGTTTGTCACCGGGTTCACGCGCCAATCTGATCCGTGAATTAGTCGCTGGTAATCCACCAGCATTAATCGTTGCGCAAGGACTAGAATCGCCACAAAGCTTCTTGAGCGTTTGTGACGACAATAACATCCCACTTTTTTCTACCCCTTTGCCAGCAGCACAAGTCATTGATTACTTGCGCGTTTACCTGTCCAAAAAACTAGCACCACAAGTCACGATGCATGGTGTCTTTATGGATGTACTTGGGGTTGGGGTTTTAATTACCGGTGAATCTGGTTTAGGAAAAAGTGAGCTTGGTTTGGAATTGATTTCACGTAGTCATGGTTTGGTGGCTGACGATGCGGTCGAATTTTCGCGTATCGCACCAAATATGATCGAAGGTCGATGCCCACCGATTTTGCAAAACTTGTTAGAAGTGCGTGGTCTTGGTCTACTCGATATCAAAGCCATCTTTGGCGAGACCTCCGTGCGTCGCAAGATGCGTCTAAAATTAATTGTGCATTTGGTGCGCCGTAGTACTTTGGAAGAAAACTACGAACGCCTACCTATCGACTCTCAATCGGAAGACGTATTAGGTTTGCAAATCAAAAAGGTTGTGATTCCAGTGGCAGCGGGCCGCAATATTGCGGTGCTATTGGAGGCAGCGGTACGCAATACTATCTTACAACTACGCGGCATCAATACCTTAGAAGAATTCATGGAAAGACAGCGCCGTGCAATGGATGAAACGCTGGGATAAGACATCATGCGGATTCTACTCATATCAGGTATCTCAGGCTCAGGTAAATCGGTCGCCCTAAATGTAATCGAAGACGCTGGTTACTATTGCGTCGATAATTTGCCACCCAGTTTATTGCTAGAATTAGTCAAAACACTAGAGCTAGAAGGCGTTAAGAACGCCGCCTTGGCTATCGATTCCCGCAGCGCACATCAACTGCAAAGTGTTGCTGCCACTATTGATCAATTACGTGCATTAGGACACGAGGTAAAAGTCTTATTTCTGACTGCGAGTTCAGAAACCTTAATCGCACGCTTTTCAGAAACACGACGCAGTCATCCACTATCGCATCATCTACAAACAGAGCGCATATCCGATTGCACACTAAGTCTCACCGAATGCATACAAGCAGAACGCGAATTACTCGCTCCATTGCAATTTCTGGGACACGTCTTAGATACATCCAATCTGAGTGCGAACCATTTGCGCAATTGGATTAAAGATGAAATTGCGGTAGAACATGCTTCGTTGATTTTAATGTTTGAGTCGTTTGCATTTAAAGTCGGTGTACCGCTTGATGTCGATTTTGTGTTCGACGTGCGCATCCTACCTAACCCACACTACGACCATGCCTTACGCCCTTTAACTGGACGAGATCAAGCCGTTGTGGATTTTCTCGAAGCACAAGCGATGGCGCTCGAACTATTTGATGATATTAAAAACTTTATCGACAAATGGCTACCATCGTTCAAGCGAGATAATCGTAGCTACCTAACGATTGGTATCGGGTGTACCGGCGGACAACATCGTTCCGTTTATATGGTCGAAAAACTAGCCAAACATTTTCAGCAACAAGAACGGGTGTTGATTCGCCATCGACAAAATCACTAGCGCTGTGCTAAGACTGCACGGAGGCTGGACTAAGACAACGCGCTAAAACTTGAGTGCATTCGGCCAACGAAGAGTCCCGTTTTGCTCAACACGATAAGCTATTTACAAAAAAGCCGTTGAACTTTCGATCAACGGCTTTTTTGTTTATGCATCATAGAATTCATCTATTCCATGACAACTTCACGCATCTTACGAGAAACAAACAGCAAGCTTGCTACAACAATCACCGAACACACCAGTAAAGCAAGACCAATCGCATTGAGTGCAACCAACTCGCCTTTAAGCACTTGATTCATCATTTGTGTTTGCGCCATGACAGGAACCCATCCCAGCCACGCTGGTTCTTTACCAGGATTAACAATAAAGAACATCGGCATAAACGACACTGCTAAGCTCAATAACTGATTACGTACGTTCGCTTCTTTGAATGACTTACAAGTCAATGACAAGGCAACTTGCAAAGAAGACAAAGCGGCAGCCAAAGGAATCAAGACAATCATGAAAGCAAGCGCGTCTTTAATTCCGAACTGAAATTCGGCACGTAAAGCCTCATTCGCAATTAGTAATTGCGCGGGGAAAAAGCTACTCACGGTCAAAATCACAATCAGTACACTCACCGTAGCAACCGCCGCCGTTTTCCCTATCGCTAATTGGAATCCCGAAACCGGGTTCATCATCAATGGTTCTAAAGAACCGCGTTCGCGTTCGCCAGCGGTGCTGTCAATTGCCGCAAACATACCGCCCATTACAATCGCCATAATTAAAACCATCGGCAACGCGGCGGTAATCGTAACGCGACGTTCATCAGGGCGGCTGATATGGCGCTCTTTCACAGAAATCGACTGCAACAAATCTGGTGAAACACCGCGCATCATCAATTCTAAACTTGATCGTTCACGTGCATAGCCATTCAATAATTGACGCAATGGCCCCAATCCCATTTCAGCCTGACGATTCGAGGTGTCGTAAGCAATTTCTAATTCGACTCGCTTAGCAGACTGCAAATCTTGTTCAAAATTTTCAGGCACCAACAGGACAGGTTTAATCAATTCTTTGCTGCGTGATTTTTCTTCATAATCTGCTGGCGCTGTTTTTATCTCGTAACCCTGACGCAGAATATAGTTTTCTAAACTAGGCGCGTCTTTAATGTTAACCGCCATCACGCTGCGATCCACCGCTTGTGACTCGACCTGCGACATCACGGTAGAAAACACAAACAACAAAACCGGAACCAACAGCAGCGAACTAGCTAAGACCATCAATAAGGTACGACGATCGCGCATCGCATCTGAAATTTCTTTCCAATAAATTGCAAATACTTCTCTCATGCGACACTCCCTTGATTCAATGTTGAGTGATGACGGTGATCTAACATGCTGCTCTTATCCAAAAAGGCCAGCTTCACAAACGCGTCTTCAAAGTCAGATTCTTGTGCTTGTTGCATTAGTTCAGCAACACTACCTTTGGCGACAGTGCGACCCTGTGCAACAATGACTACGGTATCGCAAAGGCGTTCCACTTCTTGCATGATATGGGTGGAAAAAACGATGCATTTACCGCCACCTTCAGGGCTACGCAACCATCGTAAAAACTCACGCAATGCACGGGTTGCCACCACGTCTAAGCCATTAGTCGGCTCATCCAAAATAATATTTTTGGGATCGTGAACTAAGGCGCGTGCTAAGGCAATTTTCATACGCTCACCTTGACTAAACCCCTCGGTACGACGATCCAATAATTTTTGGATTTCTAACCAGTGCGCTAATTGATCAATACGTTGTTCAATCTTGGCTTTATCCATGCCATGCAATTTTCCGTAGTACTGAATATTTTCACGCGAGGTCAAACGTGGGTACAATCCACGCGCGTCAGACAAGATGCCCAAATGCGCTTGAGTAGTGGTTTGACCTTCTTTCACTTCCACGCCATCAATTTTGATCGAACCACTGTCCATCTTCAGCATCGATGCGACCATGCGCAAACTGGTTGTTTTACCGGCACCATTGGCACCAAGCAAACCCAAAATCGCACCGTCTTGCGCCGTAAAACTGACGCCATTCACCGCTTTTACTTTTTCAGCCTTGCGCATTCCGATACCAAATTTCGGCTTGCCTAGTTTGACAAATTCTTTATGGAGGTCTTCAACAATAATCATCTTATTCTCCTGCTTTCTTCGAGTTTGCTGGCGCAGTAACATCCGTGTTCTTGGTCGGTGGTAGCCATACCAAAGGACGTGGAATTTGACGCACGCAACTCACATCTAAGGCCAATGCCTCATCATCAGTCTTCGCGGCGAGGAATTTATTGACTAAATCACGCACACAGCCCTGAGCTAAGACACCATGACCAACATTTTCGATCGTGATATGACGCGCTTTTGCACCCAAAGCTTTGGCAACTTGATCACCATTACGAATCGGCGTTACAGGATCAATTCCACCACTGAGCAATAAGACCGGAGATTTTGCTGTGGGCACGGTATAAAACTCTTTAGGAATATCAGCACGCGGCCAAGTCGCGCAAATTCTGTCGTACATCTCGGCACTTCTTGCTGTGAACTGATCAGTAATCGCATTAGCTGGACGCGGATTGGTATAAGCTTCGCCGCACCACACTGAGTAATGCATACCTAAGGTCAAACCACCTGGGCCAGGTTGATTAAAACTTCCTGTCATCGTCAACAAAGCATCTAATTTACCTTTGTCTGCTTGCGTGATCGCATACGGCAGCACGGAAGTCATTGCTGGCGAATACAAAGCCTTCAAGATCATGCCGATCATGTCTTCACGAGCGATCTTGGTAGTTACACTCGTTAACAGACGTGAATTGGTATAGGTAAATTGACGTGGCGTGCTATCTAACAAGCGTTTCCAAGTACCCGCTAAATCAGGATAAGCGTTGCTACAACGAGTATTCTTTGCGCAATCAGCAAATACGCCTTCCAACGCCGCTTGTGCATTTGTTCCAAGCAAGCTTAGGTCAGGCGGAACAACACCATCAATCACCAAACGACGCACTGATTGTGGATATTGACGCAAATATTCCAAGCCAACCCGCGTTCCATATGAAACTCCGACCAAATTCACCGCGCTATAGTTTTGCGCGATCCGTATTGCCTCTAAATCTTGAACAGCAATGCTGGTGCTATAGAATTTCAAATCGCCATGCGGCAATTTTTGCAAACTCTGCATACAATCAGCAGTCGCCTTAAAAGCGCCTTCACTATCGAGAATCTTGTCGCTAACTTCGAGTTCATCGCATTTTAATGAGGCACTTTTTCCGGTACCGCGTTGATCGACAAAAACTAGATCGCGACGGCGATTGAGCTTGCCTAAAATCGAATCACCAAATCCGGCAGCTTCTACCGCACTTTGTCCAGGGCCTCCAGCCAATAAGAAAACTGCATCAGGCAATTTATTTCTATCTTTCGATGGAAGAATCACGTAATGCACATCGATTTTTTTGCCATCTGGTTTGGCGGGATCGAGCGCTCTTTGAGTCTGACCACACTTCACCTCTTGTGGAAAACTAGCTATGCGACAGGGTTTGGTATCTGCAAGAGCAATTGCCGGCATACTAAAAGCGGCAATTCCAAGCAGACGAACGAGAGTAGGACGAATCAAAATGAACTCCTTTCATTAGATTTATGTACACCCACAATCTCCACCGACACAAGATCGGCGACATCATGGCAACAACAACTGACTGTGAAAACTGATGATGAAGTGAGTGTGGCTTGCATCAAAAAAGATGTAAACCGCGATGTGATGAAAAACCGATGCGCCGCGACGAAACACGAATCATCGCGGATGAAATTTCATCATGATCGGAAGACCTAAATCAATCGCGAACTCAAAGTTTGCAAGAGTATTTTTACTGGAGCAGGCAGCGCAAGTTGCTCAACTTGCTCAAGATCCGTCCAACGTAAGTTATCCTCACCAACAAATTCAAACCTGCGCGAAATTATGAAATGAATTACATGAATATGCAATTTGAAATGCGTAAAAGTATGTGTAAATGGTGCCAGCCTATTCAATGATTGAATATCACCGAAACGATTCACAATGTCTGTCGCACGGGTTTGATCGGTGGCTGAAATCTGTTCGAAAATTCTGTTTGAATCAGATTTATCACTAGACATCACCTCTAGCTCTGTCATCCCATCAAGCTCAGGCAAAGACAGTAAGCCGCCCCAAATTCCAGTCATCGAACGCTGCTCTAGCAAAACCGCACCATCATGTTCTAGCAACAACATGATGGTCTGCTTTTCTTTCTGCTTGCTCTTGGGCTTGCGCACTGGTAACTCAGCAGTGCGGCCTTCGGCAAAAGCCACGCAACGATGTTGAAATGGGCAGCGCGCACAATCGGGCTTACTTCGCGTGCACAACGTCGCGCCCAAATCCATCAAGCCTTGGGTATATGCAGCAATCTCTGTTTGCGGTAACAAGGCTTCCGCGCGCAACCATAAATCATCTTCCACTGACTTAATGCCGGGATAGGCATCAATCCCAAATACACGCGCAAATACGCGCTTCACATTGCCATCCAAAATTGCCGCGATGGTGCCATAAGAAAATGCAGCTACCGCAGCGGCGGTCGATCGCCCAATTCCTGGCAAGGCATTCAACAGAGACGGATCACTTGGAAAAATTCCTTGATATTGGGCGACAACTTGCTTGGCACATTGATGCAAATTCCGAGCGCGGGTGTAGTAACCCAATCCAGCCCACAAGGCCATCACTTCTTCCACAGGCGCTGCAGCTAAATCCTGTACGCTTGGAAATTTTTCTAAAAACCGTAAATAGTAAGGAATCACCGCCGTCACTTGCGTTTGTTGCAGCATGATTTCAGATAACCATACCCGATACGCATCACCGGTATTTTGCCAAGGCAAACGATGACGACCATGCTGCTTTTGCCAAGCAATTAGTTCCGCAGAAAATTCAGGATCAGCATAATGTGAATCTTCATTCGGCTTACGTCGCATTTGTTTCGTTTGCGGATGCTTATTTGATTGCCCTGCGCTGACTGGTTTATTCATGGAGATAAAGATAAAACATGGAAAATGGCCGATCCGAACGTGGACGATCAAATCGTCAGCGCAAACGCCAACTCGCATGACAAATCGTACAAATGATACGAATCGAATTCAGCCTCAAGCGCAAATGCACTAAAGCGTCTAAACATAACAAGCAAAATTACTCATCAACCAGGCGCTTGCCTGCATATTTCATCACCAAACCTTTGGGACCAACCGCCCAACCATGCAAGGGATCAGCAAAGCCAATTGCATTCATAGGAGTATCACTCAAGACTTCCCATGACTGCCCCGCATTGCGCGTGACGCCAGATCCAGCGAGACCACCAACCACGAAAGTTTTCGCTTGTGCTGGTACGGCAACAACAACCGACAAGAAGCCCGATGGTAATGCGGGAGCGGCGTTCCAAGTCTTCGCTTTATCGCGACTAATCACCGCGTTCAAACCCTCTCCTTTCGCTTTTTGGTAATCGCCACCAACCGCAAACCCCAATCCATGCTGATTAAATGCCACCGAAAATAGGCCTTTCGGTGGTGCACCTGCAGCTACCGCGGTCTCCGCGAAGGTCCAAGTCTGACCACGATCTCCAGAGTGGAATACACGTGTTTTTTCCGCACCACCAGTCGCAAACCAAACATCATTTTTACCGGCAATTGAAACACAAGTACCACTCGCAGCAAACGCGCCTTCATTTGATAAAGCTGCTAATTGCGTCAAATCTTTCGCCGCATTTTTCCAAGTCTTGCCACCATCATTTGTAATTAATACTTGGAACTGACCTGCAATCGGATCACCAAAAATGACACCGTGTTTGGCATCCCAAAAATCTATTGCGTCCCAAAAACCTGTGGCTTCGCCGTTCACTATCATCTGTTCCCAATGGGCACCACCGTCAGTCGTTTTGTAAATCGTTGAGGCCTTGCCCGGACCAGCACTCATCGCGATTGCGGTGAATTTATCGATGCCTTGAATATCACGAAAATCTAACTGACTTGTCTCGGGCAGTGACAAACTGATCGAGACGTTTTGCCAATTTTCGCCATCAACGGTACGAATCACAGTGCCTTTTGCACCACTGGCCCAAGCGACATGGCGATTCACTACTGACAAACCCCGTAGTTCTACCGTGACGCCAGAATCCACCTTTTTCCATGCATCTTGCGCGAAAACTGCGCTTGAGAAAAACAAGCTGCTAAGCAGCAAGCAGATACCTTGCCGAATCATGACGCGGCGATGTTCAACAGTTTGATGACTTTTCATTTTTGTTCTCCTCAATAGAAAAACGCTGATAAAAACATTATCAGCGTTTTAGATTGCTATCATTTAATAAGGCATGTGAGTGCGACGATCTTACTTCTAGCGATTGATGTCTCAAATACTTTCGATTACACCGCACTTAATTCCGACGACAAGGCTTTTTGAATATTGCTGCGCAAAGTCTCTAGCGTTTTTTTCTGTGTTTCGACTTCGCTCATCATCGCTTCAAAACTGGTAATTTTTTCTTCCAAACTATCGGTTGCAACATGAATACGTTGTATCGATTGCATACGGTTTTTCAATTGATTTTTATGCTCACGGATTTGCGCTTCGATTGGTGCCATCACCACTTTCTGCCACGCTTCTAC
>VFQS010004359.1_pt1 | contig 10291 bp, 10 predicted proteins | sample 3512361 | NCBI WGS metagenome assembly VFQS01 (sample SAMN10412375, study PRJNA504923) | tailings metagenome | isolation source: Relicate 1 Philex TSF3 active mining | place: Philippines | reverse complement strand
ATGACTGAGCACGCCGAAGTGCTGGGTGCGGAAGGGCGCGGCATTGTCAGCCGCATTGACGGCGCCTTGGAGTTTGCCGAGAAACTGCTGGCCACTAATCCCACCTTCAGCCGCGCCAACCCGCTGGTGGCCGATCGACTAACCAAAATGAAGAAACACAACCGCCACTACTTGGCGCACGAGTACTTCAACCGTGACTGGCACCCCATGCACTTCGCCACCATGGTCGAGTGGCTGGAAGGCGCCAAAGTCCGGTACGCCTGTTCCGCCCATTACCTCGACCACATCGAGGCGGTCAATCTCACTGCTGAACAGCAAGCCTTCCTCAAGGACATCCCTGACCCGATGTTCCGAGAGACCGTGCGTGACTTCATGGTCAACCAGCAGTTCCGTCGCGACTACTGGGTCAAGGGGGCCCGCAAGCTCAGCGCCTTGGAGCAGACCGAGCAGCTCCGGCAACAGAAGGTCATCTTGATTTCACACCGCTCGGATGTCTCGCTGAAAGTCACCGGTGCCTTGGGTGAGGCCGACATGAGCGAGGCGGTCTACGCGCCGGTTCTCGATCTGCTGGCCGACCACAAGGCCAAGACCCTCGGTCAGATCGAACAGGGCGTCAAGGACAAGGGCATTGCCTTTGCCCAAATCATCCAGGCCGCCATGGTGCTCACCGGTGCCGGACACCTAGCGCTGGTGCAGGACGAGCAGGTGATCGCCAAGGCCAAGAAGCAAACCGACAAGCTCAACGTCCACCTCTGCCAGAAAGCCCGCGGCAGCAACGACATCAGCTATCTGGCCAGCCCGGTCACCGGTGGCGGCTTCACGGTTAATCGCTTCCAACAGCTCTTCCTGCTCTCGCTTACGCAGGGTAAGAAACAGCCTGCTGAATGGGCTCAGTATGTTTGGCAGACCATCGCTGCCCAAGGGCAGAAGCTGGTCAAGGAAGGCAAAACCCTAGACACCGCAGAAGAGAACCTGGCCGAACTGACTGCGCAGGCGCAGAGCTTTGCTGAGAAACAGTTGCCGATTCTGAAGGCGCTGCAGATCGCTTGAGGTGAAAGCCCTTCGAACCCTGTCTTTCTCACGAGGGGCAGGGTTTTTTCCATAAGGGCCTTGCGGATGAGCAGGGTCTTTACGGAAGAGACGGCAACCGGCTGCGGGAGGCGGTGGGGAAGGTGTTGCCGGGGGTGAGCGAATTGATTCTTGACCTGCAGGCGGAGTTGCAGGAACTCACCGCTATCGAAGCCGAATCCATTGGCTGGCTGCCGCTGGGGGAAGGGGCCTATCTCCATCTCGGCAACCCGGATGAGGAAGAGGTCGTGATCACCGTGGTGGGCGTGCCGGAGGTGGGGATGGTGGGGATGAATGTGATGCTGGTGGGGTGAGTCAGGGCTGCCTGACGGCGCAGTTCGTCTTTGCACGAAAGCGTCCAGCCCTGTCCGGAAATGCATCCTTTCCTGTCTCAGTTCTGATTTAATGCTCCCCATTAGACACTTTATGTATCTAAAGGAGTGCATATGTCAGCCCATCCCGAACTTGCGGCTTCGCCCGACGACATCGACTACTGGACCCACTCTGACTGGTGGCCGGTATGGCTGGTGTTGGAGCGCTGGGGTGTGCCCGAGCCGCAGTGCCTGGAGGCCAAGCGGCAAGCGCTGCTGAGCGCCTGTGAGCGTGGCCAGGTGCAGTGGCGGCGCAGCGACGGCAAGCCCTATGACGACCCCATCCACGAACTGGCCGCCCGAAACCGGGTACTGATCGAGCGCAGCAGCTTCATCGCGTGGTCTCGCACCTTGCCCGAGCGCCGCAAGGTGGTCGCGCCAGGGCTACCGTCGTGGGCCAGTGCACTTCCCGCGTTTCCTGCCCTCCAGCAGCCCGCCGCAGGACTGGCCGTGGCGCACATTGCTGTCGTTCACAGCCGTACCCACATCGAGGTCGTTGAGCGCCAGGGCGCCGCCAACGATCCTGTGCCGCTGGTGACGGAGATGGCGACGCAGGCCCTCGCGCTGCAGGACGATCTCGATGCCTGCACTCCAGCCAGCAGCGATACCCACCCCCAGGATTCCACCGCCAGCTGGTCCTTGGTGACGCAGTTGCAAGGCAGCGCAGCGATTTCCAGCACACCCCAGCACGACTACGCCAGCTACCCCAGCGAGGCCGAGCTACGCAAGCTGGGCGTGCCCACCGATGAAATCATCGACGCCTTCAAAATCCGATCCGACCCGAAGGAGAACGCGCAGTGGTTCCGTGAGCGGATGAGCAACATCAAGCGCGCCAACAAGGGACTGGCCGCCGCCCTGGTGCAAAAGGGCCTGCCCAGCCGGGGTATGCAGCACTACCCCTCCTGGTGGCGGCCGGACCTCGTGGCTGCCTGGCTGATTGACAAAGGCCACATGAGCCGTCAGCGCGCCATCCACATCCTGCAGACCCGCTTCCCAGAGTGGGCCGATTTGGCCGATTACCTCTGATTGAACGGGCGCTGCATGGCCGCAGACAGGCCACCCGCCAGTTCCCCTACCGTCATTTTTGAGCCTGCGCAAAACCGCCCCTGCCGCAGTGCCGCCCGCAAACCCTTGTCCCGTCTAGCGTCCCTGCCGTAGCGCTTCCTACGGCGGGAGCGCGCTTGAGAACCTGCGCCGCATGCCTTATGCGATTCAGGAGGTTCTCATGCAATACGAAGCGATCCCGGTGGTTCCGGGTCATCAGCGCATCCTGCGCTGTCGCCAGGTGCTGGCCCGCACGGGCCTGTCACGCAGCACGCTCTACGCCCTGATCGGGCGCGGTGAATTCCCCAGCGCCCTGCGTCTGTCCGAGCGCAGCGTCGGCTGGCTGGAGCACGACGTCGCGCAGTGGATCGAGGCCCGCAGCCGCGTCTCGCGCAGCAGCGTGCAGGTGGGCTGAGCCATGGCAGTGATCGATCACGCCGTGTCTTCGCCGTCAGAGGACAGCAGCCCCGATTTCAACCATCACGACCATCACGGCTCAGGGGTCTGTGATGGTCGTGACGATGGTGACGGTCAATTCCCGATGGTGCCGCCACCGGAAGAAGCACATAGCCCGGCGACGGAGGATGCCGCGAGGGGAGCGCAAGCGTCGGCAGAGGACGATCTGGAGGCCGCCGACCAGGCGGTGATGCTGGAGGGTTTGCCGCAGGTCATCGCCGATGCCTTGAAGCGATTGCCCGAAGACGTCGGCGCGCTGCTGGAGACGCCGGTCATCGAAGCCCTGGCTGAACTCAAGGCCGGTGACTTGGCCGGCTACGTGCGGGTTCGGCACATGGCCAAGGGGCTCAACAAAGGTGTGCTCTTGGGCCTGCTGGACAAGGCTGTGCAGGCCGAATTGCCCCACGGCGACGCAGACCCGTCTGCCATTGACGAATTGGTCGGGCTGGCCCGCGAGACAGGGCGCTTTGTGCACGACGCCGACCGCAAGGCCTACGCCATCTTGCCGGTGCTGGGGCACACCGAAGTCTGGCCGGTGATGTCATCGGGTTTTGAGGAATGGTTGCGCGCGCTGTACTGGCGCCACTGCGAACGCGGGGTGCCGGAGACCACGCTCAAGTCGGCCCTGGCCACGCTGGCGGCGGCCGGCCTCAATGATGGTGATGAAGTTGAGGTGCACTGGCGTGCGGCCCAGCACGGCGACGGCTATCTGATCGATCTGTGCGACGAGCACTGGCGTGCCGTGGAAGTGGGCGCCTGGGGTTGGCGGGTACTGACGCCGTCGCCGGCCTACTTCACCCGCACGGCCGCCATGCGGGCCTTGCCCGAACCGGACGCCGCCCACGCTGACCTGGGGCTGCTGTGGCAGTACGCCAACGTACCATCCGAGCAGCGGCTGATGGTCGTGGCCTGGCTGCTGGAGTGCTTTCGACCGGAGACGCCGTTTCCGGTGCTGGAGCTCGTGGGCGAGCAAGGCTCGGCCAAATCCACCACGCAATCTGTGCTGCGCAGCCTCATCGATCCCAACAAGGTCGCGTTGCGTGGGCGCCCCAAGACCGTCGAAGACATCTTCGTTGCCGGTGCCAACAACTGGGTCATCTCCTACGAAAACCTCTCCGGTCTGACGGCCGAGCAGCAAGATGCGCTGTGCACGCTGGCCACCGGGGGCGGCTTTGCCTCGCGGCAGCTCTATACCAACGGCGAGGAAAGCATCCTCTCGACCAAGCGGCCGGTGATCCTCAACGGCATTGCCGTGGTGGCCACGCGCCCGGACCTGATCGACCGGGTGGTGCACATCGACATGCCCACCATCGCCCCCTCGCAGCGTCGCGACGAGGCCGATACCCAGGCTGGCTGGGAACGCGACCGCCCCCGGGTGTTCGCGGCCTTGCTCGATCTCTTCAGTGCAGCACTGGCGATCCTGCCCAGCGTGACGCTCACCCACAAACAGCGCATGGCCGATTTCGAGCGGCTGGGTGAAGCCGTGGCCCGTGCGCTGGGCTTTGCCGCCGGTGAGTTTCAGCAGCGCTACGCCCAGATGGTGCGTGCCGGGGTGGACCGAGCGCTGGAGAGCAACGCCGTGGCCCAGGCGCTGGAGAAATACCTCGGCGAGCGTGTGCTGCCCTGGCACTGGCAAGGCACCGCCGGCCAACTCTACGACCTGCTCAACCTGCACGCCGTGACCGACCGCAGCAGCTGGCCCCGTTCTCCGAAGGGGCTGGCCGATCAGCTGCGCCGTATCGCGCCGGCCTACCGCAGCAAGGGCATCGACATCACCCCGATGGGCCATGGGCGCGACGGTGCGCTGTGGCGCATCAGCACCCAACACCCATCGACCGACGCCACGCCGCCCAGCGTCACCCCCACTTCTGTGGGCGGCATTCGTTATGGAGCACACCGTGAATAGACCACGCCCCATCCCCAACGCCACCTTTGTTCCAGTGCAGCCGCGCCGCCGGTTCACCTTCATCACGCAGTCGCCGCATGCCCGGGTGCCGCTGAGTCCGCAGCCGCAGGTTGCGCAGCCAGTGAGTACGGCACTGCCCACCAGGACGTCACCCCTGGCCTCGGCATCGCCAAGCCCGGCGGCTGAAGAAAGCCCCCTGGTCGCTGCCTGCCGCCGCTACGCCCAGCAGTACGGGGGTCTGGGCAAACGCGCCGATGCCGACACCGCAGCAGACACCTCTGGGCAAGGCGACGCCGACGATCAGGAAAGCCCGCTGGTGCGCGCGGCCAGAAAGCGTGCGCAAGAAGCCCAGAAAGCCCAACAACGCTAACCGACAGGAGAGATGAAGATGAGACTCAACCCTTTCAGCAAAAAGAGTGGTGGCAGCAGCGGCGGTTACTACCCCCGCATCAAGGCCGAGTTCGAACCGCTGGAACGCGAGCTGAACAAGGCGCGACGTGAAGCCGCTGATGCCGAGCGCGCCCGCAATGACGCCCAGTCCTACTACAACGACCTGCTTGCGCAGCACGGCGGCAATTGGCGCGTGCCGGTGGTCGAGCAGGCGGTGCGCGTCCTCAACGAGGCCAAGCGTCACTATGAGGAGGTCGATTACACCGCGCGCCACCTCTACGACAAAGTGCGACCGCTGCGTGAAATCGTGGAGGCGCCGGCCAAGTACCAGGACGCACAGCAAGCGCTGAAGGAACTGGCGCAAACCGATCAGCGCACTCGTGCCGAGCGGGAACGCTTGCAGGCCCAGATCGCCAAGGTTGAGGAGCGACTGACCCAGGCGCAGGCGCGCCAGCAGGCCGAGACGGTGGCTGCCTCGCGTCAGTGGGCCGATGCCGAAGAAGGCTTTGAGCCCCCCGAGTCGCTCGCCCGGGCTGAACTCGAAGTGCGCCTGGCCCAGGCCTCACTCACCGAGCTCAAGGCGGCGCTGGCCACCGTGGAAGACGCCAGAAAACACCTGCCCAGCGCCTGGGAGGAGCAGACCCGCGCCTTGATCCGGGCGCGACAGATCGTGGCCGATATCGAGCTGCGCGAGCATCTGGAGCCTTTGATGGCGCTGGTGGCCCGCGCCACGGTCTCGGCGCACGAGGTGAGCTTCTACAGCAAGCGTGACCAGTTCATCGTGGAGGTCCCGCACGCCAAAGTGCTGGAAGCGGCCAAAGCGCTGGAAATCGAGATCGACGCACTGAAGGCGGGGTGAGCGATGGAGATCAAACGTAACCCTGCGGCCACTCCGCTCAAGGGCCAGCCCACGCGGATCACCCCGCAGCAGCTAGACGACCTGACCCTGCGTTGGCTGCGTCAGATGCACCAGCCTCTGCCCACGGTGCAGGTCGCACCACCGCCGTTGGAAGCGCCGGAGCAGAGCGAGCCGATGGCCCGGCAGCCTCAGCAACTCCAGCCACCTCAGCGGCGCTGGTTCACCGCCCAGAACAGCCCGGCCAAGCCGTCGGTGGCGCCCACGCCGCTGCCAGCCAGGCGCCGCAAGAAGGGCTCACCGCCTTGGGCACAGTGGTCAGGGCTGCTGCCGCTGATGCTGCCCCAGGCCATGCGCCGGATGCGTCAGGCGCTGTGGCGCGAGACCCAGCGGATGGGCCGGCTGACGATGGCGCGCTGGCGCCAGCAACAGCACCGCCGACGTGAAGGCAGGCGTCGCAGCTAGTGTGTGTGTGCGCCGGGGTGTTGCGACCCCGGCAAACAACCATCACAACCATCACCAACATCACACCGTGCCCGTCCTGGAGGGGGCTGTGACGGTTGTGACGTTCGTGACGGTTGTATCCGGGGGTGGCCAGCCGCCTGAGCGAACACACATCCCTCGAAGCCAAACATCACCCCGCCAAAGGACAACGGGTCCTCCCTGGCGAATAGAAATGCGCGGGCCGGACGCACCGCGGCGCTTCGCTAGCGTCAGCGACTGAAAAAAGGTTGCCGGTTGCCAGTTGCCAGCCGCCATTCGCCGGTTCCGCACTTCATCCCTTCCATCCTCACAGGAGAATCACTCATGGGAATGTCGATCCGGGCGTATGCCCAACACCGTGGCGTCAGTCACGAAGCCGTGCGCAAGGCGATTGCTGCCGGGCGTATCCACAAAGAAGCCGATGGCAGCATTGATCCCGCCAAAGCCGATGCGCAATGGCAGCAGCACACCCGGGCCGCACCACCGTCCAGCCCGAAGGGTGTGGCAACCCGGGTGGCAACGCCCGTGGCTACCTCCCGCCCATCCTCCGCACCGCCCACCCCTTCGGCTGGCGATGAAGCGCGTGGTGTCGACTATCACAAGGCCCGCGCCGTGCGAGAAACCTACGCCGCCCGGCTGGCGAAACTGGAGTTCGAGGAGCGCAGCGACAAGCTGGTGAGCAAGGACGAGGTGGACGCCAAGGTCTTTACGCTGGCGCGTCAGCTGCGGGACAGGATGCAGCAGATCCCCAACAAGGTGGCCCCGGAGATCGTGGCCCTGGTGGTCGACAAGCCCGATGTGCGGGGTGTGGCCGAGTTGCTTGACCGCGCGATCCACCAGGCGCTGGAGGAGTTGGTGGCGTGAGGACTTGACGCAGTGAGAGCACCGGGTTGCGCAGGTGTTGGCAACCCGGTCTGCGCCCGGTTGATCAGGCGAGGGCGGCTTCAGGTGCCGCGACCCGATAGACCCGCTCACCGCCTTCGGCCTTCTCGGAGGTGACCACGATGCCGCGCTTTTTGAGCGTTCCGGCAAAGAGGCCACGAACGCTGTGCGCTTGCCAGCCGGTGAGCGCCATGATCTCGGCAATGCGGGTGCCTTGCGGTCGTTGCAGCAGGGCAATGACCTGGGCCTGCTTGCTGTCGGCACGCACGCGGGGTGTTGCCTGCACGGCTTGCCAGGAAGCCTCGGCGGCGACCACGGCAGCTTCCATCTCTGGGTCCTCAGGCGGCGGCGTTGTCTGCGCCGGCGTAGCTGAGTTAGTGGCCGGTGCCACCGTCCCGCTCGGCGCCAGTACGTCCTCGGGCTTGGCCTCGCCCTTGATGATGGCGATGGCCGTGCGGGTGATGCGCCACTGGCCGTCAGCCTGCTCGATCAATCCGCGCTGCGCGAGGCTGGCGATCATCTTGAGTTTGGCGCCGCCCTTGAGGGTCAGCAGCGGCTCGATCAAGCCCCCGGCGTCGCAATGCGCGCGGGTGATGAGGTCCAGTTGGCGTTCGGTGATCGGGGTGGTTTGTACGGACATGAGGGTTCTCCGGGTGATCATTCGTCGCTGCCGTCGAGGAGCGCCAACACCTCGCGCAGACCGTTCTCGATGCGGGTGAGATCGCCGACGTGGCCCCAGTGGATGTGCTCAGGGTCGTGACCGAAGTGGTCGTCGGCATGGCGCTGCAACGCTTCCAACTGGCTGCGGATGGTGGCGATGTGCTGCAGGTAGGCGTCTATGGCCTGGGGTTGGGTTGTGGGCATCGTTGGCTCCTGGTGGTTGATGGACGATGCCATTCACGCTCTGTTCGCCAGTGAAGCCAAGCGCTTTATGCGAATGGGAAACGCGTCAGATAGGGCACATGAAAGGGTCCGCCAATTGGCGCAGGCAGCCAGCCGGGTAGTGGAGATCGGGTGGCGTACTGGGGCGAACCTTCTGCAAATTTGCAGAAGGTGGGCGGTACACCGGCCCGGATGACCCAGGAGGGAGGAATTCGGCAAATTTGCCGGTTTCGGGGTGGTGGCCACGAAAGAGCCTGGAGATGCCCATTGGCAACTTCAAGGTGCAAGGCGCGACTTGCTGACCCGGTGATCACCTTCGGCAAATTTGCCGAAGGTCAGTCGCGTGCGCCGCCAGAAGGTAAATCTTGCCAATTGGCATGGTTTCGGTGGTGGTCAGCTGCCAATAGCGCTCGTGGTTCCACCCGAGATGCAAATTTGCACATCGGAGATTGCTGCCGTAAATCCGCCCATGGGCGGAATTTGTCGAGGTGGTCACCGATCAGCAAATTTGCGTAACGGTGTGCAGGCGCACTGCCGCCAGGGTGGATGCGCAAAACTGCGCATCCTTGCTCTGCTGCTCAGCGGGAAAATCCGCCAATTGGCGGAATTCTTGACCAGTGATTCCGAAATTTACGGGGCCAGCTTCCGGAATTTACGAGGGGAGAAAGACTTATTCCGGGACTTTCTCACTAATCCGGTATCCCATCGCTTTGTAGCCTCGCTGCCGCTTGTCCCACATCCTCAGAAGCGCCGGGTGGCCGGTGTCCACGAAGTCAATAATCCGCACATCAGTCTTACCGGCGTGCTCCCGGTGCAAGCGCCCGGCGTACTGCTGAAGCGTGCCCTTCCAAGATACCGGCATTGCCAGAACCAGCGTGTCGAGTGGCGGATGGTCAAAACCCTCACCGACCAGTTTGCCTGTGGACAGAAGAACACGCGGTGCGTCGGGCGGCAACGCGTCAAGGTCAGCGACCAGCGCCGATCGCTGCTTCTTTGACATTCGACCGTGCAAGATGAAAGGCGCTGGCAGTATGCCATCGAGCGCCGCCTTGATGGCATCGAGGTGTTCCGTGCGCTCGGTCAGAACCAGCACCTTGCGTCCCTGATCGACTGCATCACGCACCTCAGCGGCGATGGACTCCGTTCTTGCCTGGTCATTGGCGAGATGTCGAAACACGTCTTGGATGCCAGCGTCGGTGGACAGGTCGATACGCGTAAAGCGTGAACGAGGCAGCACTTCCAGGTCGTGTGGTGCGCCAGCGGGGCTGGCCGCCGTGTATCGGATTGGCCCGCACTGCATAAAGATGATGGGCTGCTGACCATCCCGGCGGATAGGCGTCGCCGTCAGGCCCAGCACATACTTGGCCTTGGTCCGCTTCAGGATGGCATCGAACGAAACGGCGCCAACGTGGTGGCATTCGTCCACGATCACCTGACCGTAGTTTTCTACCAACGGGTTCACCTCGCCTTGCCGGGAGACGGACTGCATCACGGCAATGTCGATCTTGCCCGTAGGTTTGGCTTTGCCACCCCCGATGGTGCCGACCACGCCCTTTCCAACACCCAGAAAAGCCTGCAGACGTTCCTGCCATTGCTTGAGCAGTTCCGTTCGATGCACAAGCACCAGGGTGTTTACACCCCGGCGCGCGATCATTGCGGCGGCAGTGGCCGTTTTGCCAAAGGCCGTTGGAGCGCACAGCACGCCGGTGTCGTGATGCAGCATTCCGGCAACTGCGGCCTCCTGGTCCAGACGCAAAGAGCCGACGAAGGAGACGTCGATGGATTCCCCGCCAAAACGCTCATCGCGCAGGTCACAGTCGATGCCGTTGCTCCGCAGCAGATCCAGCGCGGCATCGAGGCAACCGCGAGGTAAGGCGATGTGCTGCGGGTAGTTCTCCGCATTGCCGATGACACGGGGCTTGTCCCAGACCGACATGCGCATGGCCTGGGCTT
>VFQS010004356.1_pt1 | contig 10298 bp, 8 predicted proteins | sample 3512361 | NCBI WGS metagenome assembly VFQS01 (sample SAMN10412375, study PRJNA504923) | tailings metagenome | isolation source: Relicate 1 Philex TSF3 active mining | place: Philippines | reverse complement strand
TAGCGTCGCCTTCAGTCCCGATGGCAAGACCATTGCTTCAGGAAGTTGGGACAAAACCGTCAAATTGTGGACTCTCGATGGTAAAGAACTCCAAACCTTTAAAGGGCATAGCGAAGCTATCATTAGCGTCGCCTTCAGTCCCGATGGCAAGACCATTGCTTCAGGAAGTTGGGACAAAACCGTCAAATTGTGGACTCTCGATGGTAAAGAAATTCAAACCTTTAAAGGGCATAGCGAAGCTATCAATAGCGTCGCCTTCAGTCCCGATGGCAAGACCATTGCTTCAGGAAGTTGGGACAAAACCGTCAAATTGTGGACTCTCGATGGTAAAGAACTCCAAACCTTTAAAGGGCATAGCGAAGCTATCTTTAGCGCCGCCTTTAGTCCCGATGGCAAGACCATTGCTACAGGAAGTAACGACAAAACCGTCAAATTGTGGACTCTTGATGGTAAAGAACTCCAAACCTTTAAAGGGCATAGCAAAGCTATCAGAAGCGTCACCTTTAGTCCCGATGGCAAGACCATTGCCTCAGGAAGTTGGGATAAAACCGTCAAATTGTGGACTCTTGACTTAGAGCGTCAGATCGGACTTGCTTGCTATGGGCTGCAAGAATATATGGCAACGCAGCCAGAATTGCAGCAAAAACTAGCAACTTGCCGCGATCCCCAAACCCTAAAAGCGGCGGCTCCTGCACTAGTTGCCGAAGCAAGAACTAAAGGAATGAGCGGCAAACCTGAAGTGGCTCTATCACTATTTCAAGAAGCAAAGAAATTAGATAGTAGTATTTCCCTCGATCCGCAAATAGAAATCAATCCATACTTCATTCCTAAAAGTATCAACCTAGTCAAAGAAGGTAATATCAAAGCTTCCTTAGCTGCCTACAACGAAGCAATCAAGCGTAATCCAAATGTCCAAATCTCCGCAGATTCATGGAATACTCTGTGCTGGTTTGGCAGTATCTATAACTCAGCCCGTCAAGCTATTTTTGCCTGCGATAAAGCCGTCAAGCTTGAGCCTGATGACATCAATATGCGAGCCAACCGAGTTTTGGCTAGAACACTTGCTGGAGATACAAATGGCGCGATCGCTGACCTTGAGATCAATCTTCCAAAACTATACCGCCAAAATCTTGAAAATATGCTCGCAATTAAAACCAAAACTGTTTGGTTGGTTTATTCAGATGAACAAAGTAGATTGGAAGCTCTCAAACAAGGTGAAAATTCCTATACTGAGGAAAAATTAGAGGAATGGCGACAACAGACGAAAAGATATAATGATTCTTAATGGTGAAGTCGGCGATCAAAAGTAACCTCTAAATGACCTGATCCTCGATTTTTTCTTCACCATTAAAAGTGATTTTTCATGTTCACAAAAAAAGTCGGGGATCTTAATCTCTGCACTTCAGTTTGCGAGCTAAGCGACCTCATTTAGCAAAGAAGCTTCATGCCTTTACCAAAAGGGTTTGCTGTTCACGATCAGCAGCATAGCTAAGACAAGCAAAAATATCTTCTTGAGTAAGGTAAGGAAAATCTTCAAGAACCTCCTGATAGGTCATACCAGACGCAAGATAGGACAAAACATCATAAACAGTTATTCGCATCCCCCTAATACAAGGTTTGCCACTACGTTTACCAGATTCAATAGTAATGCGATCGCGATAGTGCATTTGATTTTAAATCGTAACTTCTGCTGATAGAGCATTTTATCTACTTGTATATTAATCTAAGCTCGATCTTTTTGTAGCGATCGCTAAATATCCATCAAAAAGCGATCACACATCACACGCAATTATCCATACATTTCCGTAATAATCCTTCGTAATTGCGCCGCCTCATCTTCAGCTAAAACATCAATTCTATTTTTGAGACGAACCTTGCTAATAGTACGAATCTGATCTACAGCAATCTCAGCATCGGATCCAGCACAATTAATTTGCAAACGACTGCGCCATTTCGGATGCAGCTTAGAAGTTAAAGGACAAATCACCACAGTATCTAAAGCAGAATTCATCGCATCTTGGCTAATCACAACCACAGGACGGATCTTGTTAATTTCACCACCAAGCGTAGGATTGAGATCGGCAAAATAGATTTCATAGCGTTTAGGTTGCAACTTCATCCATCCCCAGTCCATCTAAAACAATATTTTCAAAATCCTGCCAATCCTCATGTTCCTGAGCCATTTCCCGATAAGTCTCCTCCCAAGACAACTTCACATCATCTACTTTTCGCAACAAAATCCCTTGCTCTGTCTCTTCTAAAAGCAACTCATCAGAAAATCCATACTTTTGTAATATCAACCTTGGCAATCTCACGCCCTTAGAGTTGCCAATCGAAACTAACTTAATCGTTTGAACTCGTGACTGCTTTTTCATACCCTGTTTTTATTCCCTTTAAATAGCAACAACCGAGAAAATAATTTGCGAAATCAGGCTGTAATTACAGTAGTTACTTTTTGATGATATGTCAAGCTAGGAAAGCGATCGCTCTATTTCATTGGAGTTCAGACTATCATAAGCTCATATTAGTCTAGCTTCTTGGAAACATAGCAATGAGTCACAAAGCGATCGAGTTACCAGCATCCTGTGACTTCTAAGACTATTTCAAACTCAACTACTACCCCAAAGACCTTTTGGCATACTTTGGCTATAAATGGCAGGTTGCTAAGCTCACCTTACCTAAAACTTCACAAGTAATTACATCTCTAACAGATTTACAACATCGGATAGAACGTAACTTACTGAGAATTGCCTTTGATAGTGAACTAGCTAGACGCGAATTTTTGATTGCTCCTGTTCTTATGGAAGTTATGGATTATATAGATACACAGCTATTTGTGTCCTATCCATTAATGGTCACCGAACAATTAAAAGGCTCCCTAGACTACTACCTAGAAGCATCGCAGCAGTTATTGATTATCGAAGCAAAAGATGAGAACCTTGAGCGGGGATTCAAGCAGCTAGCAGTAGAACTAATTGCTGTGGATAAAGCAGAAGTCAGTGATTGCCTTACACTTTATGGGATAGTCTCAATCGGCAAAATATGGCAATTTGCAAAATTAGATCGTAAATCTAAGCAGATGACTCAAGATGTCGGTTTATATCGAGTACCTGAAGATCTTGCTGATTTAGTAAAGAGCTTGATTGGGATTTTAGAGGAAAAAGAAATATAAAACGAAATCTTGCGTCAAGCCAAAGAGAATGAAGAGTTAGGAAAAGTTTTGCGTTGTTTGTGATGGACTAATCCTTGCAACATATCGGATACGTGGTCTAACTTGCTTTTGCCTTACACCTAGCTACTTACATCTAAACATGAAGCTATGGAAAACTCCGAAAACTAGAAAAAAGAGCAAGCAAATTTATGAGGTCTAGCTGATTTTCAGGTCGTCTTGACAACTGAAACTTTTCCTGAATAGTCTGCGAACTCATAGCAGGTTTGCAAACACCTATGCCTACAATTTTATTGCCATCGACACTAATAGTTCCAGTGTAAGTAATTGTGGCTAATAAGATACTTTGAGCAGTTGCAAATTGATTAAAAACAATTTGACCTTTGTTGACCATTCCTGAATTGTAAGTAGAACCATAAGAATTGCTATTAGAAATAAGAGGAGATGATAATATCACTGGAGGTGATATCAAATAGTTCCCTTTTTGAATTATGAATAGTGAATTGCCATCAACAATTTTCCCATTTGGATAGGTCACGTTTATCTGATTAGCCCTAAGTCGTTTGCTCACTGTACAGGAATAAGGAGTAACTTCAAAAACAAGCGAGTAGTCATCTGTCCAAACACCTGTTAAACCTTGGCTATTCTTGACATAATTTTCTCCACCAACTTCTTGACCAAATGGAAATATAAGCAGACTAAATACTGTAGTAAAAATTGACAGGGAATTGAACTTTGATAAAGAATAAGAACATAATGATTTCATAGGGCTACTCCTATACAGTGCTGACATTTCCGCTGTTTGCGATGAAAAAAGTAATTGCTTGACAAGCTAATCTTTTGTATTGCTAGTCAACACTTAGCTATGCAAAAATCTTGCTATTTCCCCCACATTTCTAGATGAGTTAGGACTTACGCATCGAGTTGATGTGGCGTAGGCAAAGCCCACGCCACATCAACTCAAAAACCAGTAAATTCGTTGGCATTGCGTAAGTCCTATGAGTGCAAGAGTTTAGGGAAACAGTAAACGATCGCACCGATCGCAGGAAAAACTATAGGCAAAAGCAACCCACCTGAAATATAAATCTCGATACTCGCTAGGGTATATAGGCTAAGGGTTATAGTCATTACAAGATAAACCTGTCGCTGCGATCGCGGATGCCAAAAGCTGACGAGGATTGCCCCAGAACCTAGAAATAAAATCATCATCCAAACATCGGGGATGGGAATTACATAGCGATCGCGTAGAAAATGATGGATTGCATAGGCTTGTACCTCTCCACCCGTATAGCTTTCCCTCTGTTTAGTTGATGGTGATTGCTGGAGCCAATAACGAATTGCTGATGGCTGTGCGAAGGAGTCTTCACCCTGCTTAAATACTCCTGCTTCGGAATAGTTGGCGGAAATGAGAATGATTTGTGAGTCGGAGATTTTGGGTGGCTCCTTTAACAATTGCCATGCAGGAATTGTTTGATAAATGCGATCGGGGGGAATCGAAAAATCGACAATTGGATGGAACCATGCTTGACCAAATTTATCTTGAGCAAAGTCTGTGATTGGCAGCATTTGCGATTTAGGATCGAGCAAACTACGGAAAGTCTTATTCTGCAATCGTAAGGTATCGGATATTTGAGTAAAGAGACTATCGTTTTGATTTAATGGCGATCGCCAATTTTGCGATGCTCTCACTCGATGTAGCCCTGCCAATAGATAGGAAAAGGGCAATTTAGAAACATTAGCTTGTATTAGGGGCAAATACTGCACCGACATATGAATATGACCATCGATGCTGCCATTTTTGCCAGCAATTTCGGGCAAAGTCTCTAGCCAATTCCCTTCGCTATAGACAGAAGCTAACACAAACCAAGTTCCATTTTTGCTGTTTGTTTGTCCATTTACCGCATTTTGGATCGCCTGTCCCAAAATACGATCGCTAGTGCGATCGCTTTGTCCTCCATCTTTGCCATCCTTGCGATTACGATGGGAGCGATCAAGTAAATAGTCCATGCCGATAATCTGAGCATTGTGGCTAGCTAGGCGATCGACTAATTGAGCTAGATAATGTCGATCCATGGGATGCGGATCAGCGATCGCTGCTTTTTGTAAGGAAGCTTCATCAATTTGTACTAAGAGGATAGGAGGCGATTCCTGAGGAATGCGCTGTGTCTGTTGGCGATAGATTGCCTGTAGCCAAACGCGCCGATCTAGCATCCATTCCTGCAAGGAGGGAATGAGGCTCACTGCTAGCAAAGTGCTAAGGGCGATCGCTTGCAATGGTGTTGGTAAAACTCGTTTTATAAAAGCACTGAGATTCTTAGGAGGGATTTTAAATAAAGGCGCGTCAGGATGGCGAAATAGGGAAGGAATTAGATAAACCGAAGGAAATGTTAGACGTTCCTCTTGTAAATAGCGACAGGCGGCAAACATGGATGTATGAGCATCTTTATGTTGGGCGAGATTTTGGAGGAATTGGACTAAAAAGCCCTGAGCAGCCTGATTATGAATGGGTTCGCGCATAGCGATCGCTTGTGGTACTCCGACTTTAGAGACTAGCCATGTAGCGATCGCAGTGCCATTGCAGGAGTTGAAAATCGCAATTTGTAATCCTCGTTCTTTGGCTTGCAATAGATAGGGATCTAAATCGCTCATGGTCAGTGAACTCTGGGGCGCAACTAGTAACTTCCCTCCCGTTAAATTAGTCTGGTCGCTATGTCCCGCAAAAAAGAGAATATCCCATCCCTGCGGATCGGCGATCGCACTACAGATTTTCTGCTTTTGATTGAGGCGATCTGATGGTGCAGCATCCCAACAAATCGTCTGGATTTCCGCTAGTGCGGAGAGAATTCGTATTGCTTCACGATCGTTTTGAAAGTCTAAGCCTGTCTCATCACCAAAAATCGCGAGCACCCTAGGACGACGGCGCGATTGCGGCGGCGAAATTTCGGTGCTGGTGTAAATTGCTCTAGCAATGCGTACCGTATCTAGGGGAACAAATTCATCCTGTAGTTTCCATGCTTCCCAAGGTAGGCACAGCAAATCTTCGGAACAAGTAATCAGTAAATCAATATGGATGATCTCTAAATCTGATGCTTTAGATTGAGTAGATACAAGACGAGATGATCGCTTCACTTCTTCCCATAATTCATAAAGCTCTGGACTTCGCAACCAAAAGTTTAACTCCCGAATTAACTTCTCCTCGGCTTCGCGTAGCTTCTCATACCAATCAACATTCGAGAGCGAAAAACTACCACTTCCCTGCACTCTTCCCCGTAAAGAGTTCTCTATGGTTACATGGCGATAGTAGTTGAGATAGGCAGTCTGCCATTCACTATAGCTATTATCCAGTCTGTCAGGATAGGCGATCGCCACTACAGGTAAGCGCTGATTTTTTCCCCATTTCAGTAGAAATCGGCATTGGCTTTCGATCTTCTCAACTTCCAGATAGTAAGTCGGCATTTAAAGCGCATTTGGATGAAATGCAAAGGCAGGTAAGGTTAACATAACACCACTGGGCAAAGAAATCGATACCGAAAATGTTTCAGTGCGATCGCCAGTGACACAGGCATAGAGATAGAGATCTTGACTTGACTTGTCTAACTGCCGATCAATTAACACCTTCTGTTGATCACGAACCCGCATTCTCACACCATAGGGAATCTCGCCGATCGATTGGCAACCAAGGACAAGTAGCAATGACCATTCAGAATTTGCTTCCAGATTTGTGGAATAATTACCATCAGACCATACGGTGGCATAGAGGCGCAAATGGCGATCGCCTAATTGAAAGTCTTGATAGGCAGCCTTAGCGGAAGGGGGAACCTGCACATTCAAATGGGTCAATTCACTAATTATGGTTTCTAACTCCATTTCTAAAGAACGTAACCCTAAAGAACGCATCCCTAATCCATAGTTAGGTTGCCAAGTCGGTAACAGATGCCAAGCTAGGTTTTGGGCGATGTCATCCAATTGCTCTTGCAACCATAGTCCCGTATTCAGGATTAGCTCCGTGATATTAACGGATGATTCCGTAACCGTTTTTAGAGGTAATTCTTTGATCGGTTCTAAATTTTGGAGATATAACAGCAATCGCTCAGGTTCATCATCAAAGAGAGATAGCGGCACTTGGTAAGTGTTCTCAAGGCGATCGCCTTTTAGATCAACAGATAGATCTGCAAGATGTTTGACTAAGTGCAAATGGCGGCTAAATCCTAAAATTAAAGCCTGTGCAATCTCCTCATAAATTTCGACAATAACGATAAAAGTATTGCTCAAATTATGATTATGCTCACCCTTTGAACTTTGTGGTTGCAAAATATCGGCAGGTATTTCCCCCATATCCCCCGATGATGGCGTTATTCCTAAAATATAAAGCGTAAAGCCATTCACCTCTAGATAATGAAGATTTGCTTGGCGATTAGTGATTGCTTCAGAATCAAGAACAAAATCAAGATTTGGCGATCTCTCATGTAACCATTCGCATATCGTTAAATAGGCGATCGCATCTAGATATCTCTGCCATTGATTATCAGCATTTTGGGATATGGCGATCGCTTGCTGCATAATTTCAGGGGATAGAGCGATCGCATCAATAGGTATCGTTTCAAATTCACTAAGCATTGTTTTTCCCCCAGTATTGAGTAAATTGAGTGTCATCATTATTTTGATTATCTCTGTTAATTCGTTGTCTATTCATAGCGCTAGTTCTCTGTAAGTTATGCAAAGCTTGGTTAACATTGGTGGACTTTCCGTAAATACTGACAAAGCTTCATGGCAAAGCGACTGCGGAGAGGAATCCCCTTGCTCTTAATACTTTCAGCCTCGGCACGTTCCATTTCCTCAGCAACTAGCTCTTCCAAAATGACTTCTAACTTTTGATCTAACCGATCCAACTTCGCAGGGTCGGTATAGAACTTAACTAATTCCATCACCTGCTCCCGTAAATTTCCTAAAATCTCTCGACGAATATCCGCCCGCAACTCCTTTAATTTTAGCAAGCGCGTCACTTGATATTGAGCATCTAAACCAACCGCAGTCGCAATTTCTGACATCGTTTGTCCATGACAATGGAATAAACTTAATCCCGTTAGAAAATTTTGATTATTTTCAGGCGATCGCTGCTGGATTTTGCTAGAGCGGATGTCAATAACTTTAGCGATCGCTTGCTCTAGACTTTGCTCAAACTGTTGACGATAAGCATTTAAGAAAGTAAACGCATCATTTTCTTCGTCAGATTGGGCAAATAAACGTTCAGGTTTAATCGTCAAATTCGGCTGATCTAAGGAAACTTGCGTTGGTTTACCACCCCTAGCCTGAATCCGATATTGACGGAGCTTGCTTGCCATTTCCTGCAACCTATACAAAGTATTGGCTGGGGCTAAATATTCACGATGATTCTCTAGATATTCGCTTATCCTCTGTAATTGTTCAGTAGTTGGCGGAGGGCATTGTCCCTTACTTCCATTTGATCGCGTATTTAATCGCGTATCTAATCGAGACTGCAACCGATCTAATCGATAGACTGCATGATAGGCTTCCAATAAAACTTTTGCCTGTTGAATCGAATATTGATCAGTTTGATAGAACTCTGTGTATATGCGCTCTAATTGCCTTGGACTTGTATCATTGAGAATCGCCCAATCGCTGACTAGATAAACGCCATGCTCTAGTAAGAAAGCATTTAGTTCTCGATTTTGCTTAACTTTGCGATGCGTCCAAGTTGCGAGATTACTAAGTTCAGGATCAAAACTATCGAGAATTTCACGAGCAACAGAGATGAATGTACTTTGGTTTTTACTTAGATCGGATTGTCGATCGCGTTGACTGACAATCACATCGTTCAACACAAAAACTAGTAAATCGTTATGCTTAAATCCATGCTCAGTACCAAACTGATTAGCGATCTGATAGCAGGTTTGCTCAACTTGATTAGAAATAAAGCACCGCAAGCAGAGTTCGGCATTTTCGCGCTCATGGCGATCGCTACTTTGCCGCGATCGCCACAACTGTTTCTGCACTTGCGAGTCCGTTAAATCAGTATCACTATCATCTATGTCTGGAAATTGTGTCAACAAAAATTTTCTAGCCTCAATGCTAGTTTCACGGATACATAGCCCTGTCGCCTTTAACTTTACAAATTGCCAATAATGGCTTGCTTTCATAACATTGTTTTTAACTTTCCCTGATCCTTACTATTTCTCATCCAACTTGACCTATGCATCATTACTCAATCTTTTGTTACACTATTGTGACCATCTAGTATCAATAAATTTGTTTGCTATTTTCTAGTAATGAAGGATTTTAAGTGGTAATTTTTATTCTGGAAAATGTTGATCGCCTCTTGCTCCATCAACATGCACGTATTCCCGATTTGCAGGTTTGAAATTGTGATCATTGGCGATCGCTACACATGCACCTGATGTTTTAGTTGCAAATCAGTTGTTAAAAATATTAGGTTATGCGATCGCAAATAGATCACCATTTGAGGATGTCGGCAGATCGCTACTCAACCAGATTGGCAGCAAATCGAAGATAAGTCACTAATTGAATTGCAAATTTTTTATGAGTGCTAAGGTTATACTCGTTATCAAATATTTATCGTAGGATTACGCTCTAGTATTTATAGAACTTTCTAATTCTACAACAGTCATACTTTTGATCGGTCAAATATAGGAAAAGAAGCATCAATGACTCAAGAGGAATTATTACATTTAATTCAAAAGGCTAGTGCTGACAAAGTGAAAAGACTTAGCCTTAACTACAATAAATTAATAAGTCTTCCAGATGCAATTGGACAACTTACTGACCTCACAAGCCTTTCTCTTTGGAACAATAAATTAATAAGTCTTCCAGATGCAATTGGACAACTTACTAATCTCACAAGCCTTGAACTTAGTGGCAACCAATTAACAAGCCTTCCAGAATGGATTGGACAACTTACTAACCTCACAAGCCTTTCTCTTTGGAACAATCAATTAACGAGCCTTCCAGAGACAATTGGACAACTTGCTAATCTCACAAGTCTTGACTTAAGCTTTAACCAATTAACAAGCCTTCCAGAGACAATTGGACAACTTACTAATCTCACAAGTCTTGACTTAAGCTTTAACCAATTAACAAGCCTTCCAGAGAC
>VFQS010004352.1_pt1:2500-10306 | contig 10306 bp, 5 predicted proteins | sample 3512361 | NCBI WGS metagenome assembly VFQS01 (sample SAMN10412375, study PRJNA504923) | tailings metagenome | isolation source: Relicate 1 Philex TSF3 active mining | place: Philippines | reverse complement strand
TTAGATTTTGATCGATTACCAGGTAAATCTAGGTCACGATCAGCAATTGATAAACTTATTTCAGATTCCATATTCGATTATGCACAAGAAGATGGTAGTTTCTTTACAACCTCAATGATTGAAAATCTGCAAAAAGAAAATCCAAAAGGAGATATCTTCCCTTTTCATTTAGTTAAAAAAGCAATTGATTTTAATCTGAAGTTTACATCCGTATCGGAAGAATTCTTAGTGTACAAAACTGCATTAAAACATTTTCATAATCTAGCATTATTAAAATTCATTTCTAGTGAACTTGCAAGAGTAAAGGAAAAAGAACATATTATTCGTATTTCCGAATTTAATACGTTGATATCTCAGTTGATTCAAGATGAATATGCCCCTTTTATTTATGAAAGACTAGGTACTAAATACAAACATTTCTTACTTGATGAGTTTCAAGACACTTCCAGATTACAATGGATGAATTTAGTTCCGCTTGTATATGAATCTTTATCCAATCGTTTTGATAATTTAATAGTAGGTGATGCAAAACAATCCATTTATAGATTTAAAAATGGAGTTGCAGAACAATTTGTGGCTTTACCTAAAATCTATAATCCTGAAAATAATACAGAGATTGCTTTCAAATCTAATTATTTTGAAAATGAAGGTGTTAAGCGTGTGCTTGAAAATAATTTTAGATCTTATAAAAATATCGTTCAATTTAACAATCTTTTTTATAAACAGATAGCGAAAAATCTTACAGAAGAACAGAAGGAATTTTACAATGATGTATACCAAATACCCAGAGGAAGCGATGGTGGGTATATTGAAATTCATTCTGAAAAACTCGAATCTAAAGAGGAAATTAATGTGATATCAAATTTATTGAGTTGGGTAGATGCCATTATTTTAGATGGGTATTATCCAGGCGATATTTGTATTTTAGGTAATACTAAATTAGAATGTAATGCTTGGGCTATTGCTTTGTCTCAAAAATATCAAGTGGTTTCAGATGATAGTTTGACTGTTCAATCAGATGACTTTGTCAAACTATCAGTTTCATATTTGCAATGGTACTTGGCTCAGGAGTCAGATTTAGAAGCTAAAAGATTTATTGAACTTTATTTTGAGTGTTTTTCAGAAAACCCTGATTGTACATTTGAAAGTTTATTTAATAATATTGAAAAAGAGAAAGGAAATATCGAATTTTTTAATAAATCACGGTTTATATTTTTTTATTTTAAGTCAAATGCGCTTTTGTTCCCTCGTTTTGAAAATTTATATTCTTTAATTCAAACATTTTACCGCATAATTGGCATAGATGAAATTAATAATCCCTATATACATCATTTTGTAGATTTACTGTATCAATTTGATCTAAATATGGGGTCTGATATTGTTGGGTTTTTAAAAGAGTATGAAAATAAGTCAAAATCAAGTTCGATTCAAATTCCTGAAAACAGAGACGCAATCAAAATCATGACAGGACATAAATCAAAAGGATTGGAGTTTCCTGTAGTGATTTTACCTAATATGAATTTTTCCTTAGATTCAAAAAGAACCAAACTACTTGTAGAACAAGATAAACAGTTCTTTTATGTACCAATATCAAAGAACAGCAAGATAAAAAATATAAGAGAAGCTTCCGATTTAGAACTATCAAATATTTTTTTAGATAAATTGAATTTATCTTATGTAATGACAACACGACCTGTAGAGAGATTATACATTGGAAATTATTTTGTTGAAGAAAAGAATTTTGGAGGTATTTTCGATGAATCACTCAAAATGATAGCTTCTGAATTAGGGTTTAATATACTGAACAATCATTTTGTTTATGGTGAAAAAAATGTACAAGTGAAAAAAGATAGAAACGCTAATAATAATCAGTTTATACCTTTACATTTAAATGATAAGTTATGGTTTCCAAAGATTTCACTGATTAAAGAGATATCTGAAGAAGAATTTGAATTGTCAGAAGCTCAGAGATTTGGTAACCAATTACATCTGTTGTTATCAAACATAAATTTAATAAGTGAAGTTGAGGAGACAATTGTAAAATTTTCAAAAGAAAATCTAATTGAAAAAGAATTTGAAAAAAAGTTGAAATTGAATTTAGTTTCAATTTTTGAAAATCACAATTATAAAAAATTGCTAGAGGAAAGTATAGCTGTTCTTAGTGAACAAAAAATTATATCGAGTAATTTTGAAGCAAAAGTTCCTGACAAAATTATTTATAAAAAAGACGAAATTATCGTTGTGGACTTTAAAACAGGGTTGCCAAATAAAAAACACGTCAAACAAGTTGCAGAATATGTAGATGTACTATCACAAATGGAGTCAAAACCAATAAAAGGGTACCTATTTTACACTTCTAATTTAGAATTATTACAAGTCGCAGCTTCCTGAAAAATTGTTTATAAACTAATGATTTTTTCATACATTTGTTAGCAAAGACATATACGTATGATAAATTTAGCAAGATTGACAACCGAGGATAAGGCTTTAAAAATTAACCTAACGCCTGATATTTATGGTTGTTTTGCAGAAATAGGTGCTGGTCAAGAAGTTGCAGCGAATTTCTTCAAAGCAGGTGGTAGTTCTGGTACAATCGCCTATACACAGTCTGCTTATGATATGAAAGTATCAGATTCTATGTATGGTCCTGCTTCAAGATATGTATGTGAGGAAAGATTGATGACAATGCTTGAAACTGAATATGAAACGATGAAATATCGTTTGCCAGAAAAAGCAAAGTCAACTCGTTTTTTTGCGTTTTGTAACACTGTTGAATCCTTGAATTACCATCGTACAAATCAAGGTCAAGGTTGGATTGGTATTCGTTTCCAACGTAATCTAGGTGAAGCAGCTAGTGATGTAGTACTTCATGTTAATATGCATGATAATAATAATAGAAGTCAGCAAATTGCATTAGGAATTTTAGGTGTTAATTTGATTCACTCTGTTTTTTTCTGTGCTGAAAATATTGAAGATTTTTTATCTGGACTTACGAATAGAGTAACACGTGAGCGTATTGAAATTGATATGTTACGTGTCTCTGGTCCTGCTTTCGAAGGTTGGGATAATCGTATTTTATCATTGAATCTTGTAAAAAGAGGTTTGACTGATGCAACGATGTTTGATTTGTGCGGGAAAGTACTTCAACCAGCGACTGCTTTATATAAGAAGAATATTTTGTTGATGCGTGGTCGTTTTAGACCCGTTACCAAAGTTCATATTGATATGATCGAAAAAGGAAGTCAACAATTTTTAAGTGAATCAGGAGTTAAAGAAGAAAATCTTGCTGTTGTTTTTGAATTGACATTAAAGGATTTAACAGCTGATGGCAAAATTTCAGATAAAGATTTTATTGATCGAGCTGATTTACTTGGTTCTTTGGGTTACACGGTAATGATTTCAAATTATCTGAAGCATTACAAAATGATAGATTATTTAGCGACCATTGCGAAGGAACAACTGATGGGGGTTATTTTAGGTGTTTATAATATACATTCTATTTTTGATGATAGATATTATGATAATTTAAAGGGAGGATTGCTTGAGGCTTTTGGTAGAGGTTTTGGTCACAATGTTAAGTTATTTGTTTACCCTGCAAATGATGTTGAAACTGGTGAATTATACGATTTAGAAACACTTGATATTCCTGTTAAATATAGAGGATTACTTCAGTATCTAAAAGATGTAAACAAAATTGAGGCAATACATGATTTCGATACACGTTTATTACATATTTTATCTGATGATGTATTAGCTAAAATAAATGCTGGCTCTGCTACATGGGAACAAGATGTTCCTGAAGAGGTTGTTAAAGCAATTAAATTTTTTGAATTGTTTGGTTATTCAAAGAAAATTGAATCAGTTTCTTGTTAATTTATTATGGGACAGATTAAAAATGCTTTAATCAGGTACCGTGTAATTGATAAGTGCCTAAGAAATAAATACAAACCTTTTCCTTCGAAAGAGTTTTTAAGAACTGCATGTGAAGATGCACTTTTTGGCTCAACTGAAGGTGAAAGTATTTGTGATTCAACAATAGAGAAAGATTTGTTTTTCTTAAGAATGGAGCATGATGCTCCAATTAAATATAGTAAGAAGAACAGAGGATACTATTACGAATCAGATACTTTTTCATTAGATGATATCCCTTTAACTGAAGATGATTTGATGGCTATTAGGTTTGCAGCTAGTACCTTATCTCAGTTTAAAGATGTTGAAATGTTTAAACAATTTGGTTTTGCAATTGATAAAATTGCAGATAGAGTTGCTTTAAATGCTTCTGAATTTGCTGAAGACACAACCAATTTTGTTCAATTTGAAACAGGAACTTCTGTAAAAGGAAATGAATTCTTAACTCCTTTACTACAGGGTATCAGGTCTAAAAAATACGTGTATTTTGATTACACAAGTTTTCAATCGGAAAATAAAAGTAAATCAAGAAAAGTTGTTCCTTTTGTTTTGAAGGAATACAGAAACCGTTGGTATTTAGTTTGTTTTGATTGTGTTAAATCAAAAATTATAACATATGCATTGGATCGTATGTCTAATGTTGAACTTTCTGATAATAACTACTCTGAAAATATTTCTTTCGATATAAATCGTTTTTTTCAACATTCAGTTGGAATAACTGTCATGGAAGATGCTCCTGAGAAAGTTGTTTTTAAAGCAGAAAATGTTGCAGCTAAATACATTGAATCACAACCTTTTCATCATTCTCAAAGACTAGTTAAAGAAGGTAAAAATAAAACGACTTTTGAGTTATCTGTAATGATATCTGAAGAGTTAATCAGGGCTTTTTTAGGTTATGCTGGAGATATAGAGGTTGTTGAACCCTTGATTTTAAAAAATCAACTTATAAAAAGAGCGAAAGAGTTATTATCAAAATATTAATTTATGAATATTTTTAAAAGTGTAGAACAAGGTGTTTTAACCCTTAAGTTAAATCGTCCATCTGTTTTTAATTCATTTAATCGAGAAATGGCATTGGAGCTTCAAGCGGCTTTAAAAGAAGGGGAAATAAATACAGAAGTAAGAGCTATTATTATTACAGGTGAAGGAAAAGCATTTTGTGCAGGTCAAGATTTAGCTGAAGCAACAGACCCAAATGGTCCAGCATTACAAACTATTGTGAAAGATCATTATAACCCTATCATTGAATTAATTCGTAAAATTGAAAAGCCAATTATTGCTGGTGTAAACGGTGTTGCTGCAGGTGCTGGAGCTAATATTGCTTTGGCTTGTGATATTACTTTTGCCAAAGAATCGGCTAGTTTTATTCAAGCCTTTTCCAAAATTGGTTTGATTCCTGATTCAGGAGGTACTTTCTTTTTACCTCGAATTATTGGAACACAAAAAGCGTTAGCATTGATGATGACAGGAGATAAAGTTTCTTCCAGCGATGCTGAAAAAATGAATATGATTTATAAATCTGTTCCAGATGAAACTTTTGAAGATGAATTGTATAAATTCGCATTTCGAATCGCTAAAATGCCTACAAAAGGGTTGGGATTGACCAAAAAAGCGGTGAATGCTAGTTTTTCAAATGATTTGACTTCACAATTAGCCTTAGAAGAAGTTTTACAGACGGAAGCAGGACAAACATATGATTTTAACGAGGGTGTTCGAGCATTTTTAGATAAAAGAGCACCTGAATTTAAAGGTAAATAAAAATGAAAGTAGTTGGCGTAATAGGAGCAGGAACGATGGGTATTGGTATTGCTCAAGTTGCTGTTCAAAATAAAAAACAAGTTATTGTAATTGAAGCGAATGAAGATATACTTGGGAAATCTCAGGTAAACTTATTTAAGACTTTCGAAAAATTAGTTGAAAAAGAAAAATTAACTGCTGAACAAGTGGATTCATTCAAAAACGCAATGATTTTCACTACAGATTATAATTCCTTAAAAGATGCTGATTTAGTAATTGAGGCAATCATTGAAAATCTGGAAGTTAAACACGCTGTTTTCAAAAAGGTTGAGGAGGTCGTTGATGATTCATGTATACTTGCTTCTAATACCTCTTCTTTATCGATAGCATCAATTAGTGCAGTTTTGAATAAACCATCTCGATTCTTAGGGATACATTTTTTTAATCCTGCTCCTTTAATGGCTTTGGTTGAAATTATACCTGGTGTGCAAACTAGTTCTGGAGTAACTGAAACTGCAAAAGATGAGATTCTATCTTGGAATAAAAAAGCGGTTATAGTAAAAGATACACCTGGATTTATCGTAAATCGTGTTGCAAGACCTTTTTATGGAGAGGCGCTTCGCATCTACGAAGAAGGAATTGCCGATTTTGCTACAATTGATTGGGCGATGACCCATTTTGGTGGTTTTAGAATGGGACCTTTTACACTAATGGATTATATTGGAAACGATATTAACTATACAGTGACTGAAACTGTATTTGAGGCATTTTATTACGATCCTAGATTTAAACCCTCTTTTACTCAAAAACGTCATAAAGAAGCAGGTCTTTTAGGTAGAAAATCAGGTAAAGGTTATTTTGATTACACAGAAGGAACGGTTTTACCTAAACCTATTGAAGATGAAAAAATTGGGAAATATATTTTCAATCGTATTCTTTGTATGTTAATAAATGAAGCGTTTGACGCGTTATTTATGAATGTGGCTTCTAGAAAAGATATTGATACTGCTATGAAATTCGGTGTGAATTATCCAAAAGGTTTACTTGAGTGGGCTGAAGAAATTGGTTTAGAAAAAGTTTTACTACAATTAAATGATTTATTTGAAGAATATGGAGAAGATCGATATCGTCCAAATCCTTTACTAAAAAGAATGGTTTATAAAAATTAAATATAAAGAGCTTCATTTTGAAGCTCTTTTTTGTTATATTTAATTATTAGTCAATTCAACATGAAGAAAATCGCACTTTTAACCTCCGGCGGTGATAGCCCTGGAATGAATGCAGCAGTACGAGCTATTGTAAAAACATGTTTGTTTTATAATATAGTTCCTATTGGTATACGTGATGGTTACAAAGGAATGGTTGAGGGAGAAATGTATGAAATGAAATATTCAGACGTTGATAATATCATTCATATGGGAGGAACAATTTTAGGTTCATCAAGATGTTTGGAGTTTAAAAATAAGGAAACTCGTAAATTGGCTATTAATAATTTAAATCAAATAGGGGTTGAAGGTTTAATTGTTATCGGTGGTGATGGAACATTTACAGGAGCTTCTATTTTATCAGATGAAATGGGTATTCCAGTAATTGGTATACCTGGTACTATTGATAATGATATTTATGGAACAGATCACACCATTGGATATGATACAGCTTTAAATACTGTTATTGAAGCAATTGATAAAATAAGAGATACTGCATCTAGTCATCATCGTATTTTTTTTATAGAGGTTATGGGACGTCATGCAGGTTTTATTGCTTTAAACGCAGCAGTTGCTAGCGGGGCTGAAAGTGTACTAATTCCAGAAGAAATTCCTAATTTGAATGAACTAGTTGATCAAATACAAAGTCAAAATAAAGGAAAAAGAAGTAGTATTATTATTGTTGCTGAAGGAGAACAGGAAGGGGGAAGTATAGAGTTAATTAATAAGGTTACTCCAATGTTAGAAGGGTATGATTTAAGACCTACAGTTTTAGGACATATTCAAAGGGGGGGGCGACCATCTGCATTTGATAGAATACTAGCAACAAGGATGGGATCTTATGCTGTTGATTTGATTTTGGAAGGTCAAAAAGGAATTATGATAGGTTCAGATGGAGATAAATTAATTACAACATCACTTGAAACAGCCGTTAAATTGCATAATACTCCAGATT
>VFQS010004349.1_pt1 | contig 10310 bp, 11 predicted proteins | sample 3512361 | NCBI WGS metagenome assembly VFQS01 (sample SAMN10412375, study PRJNA504923) | tailings metagenome | isolation source: Relicate 1 Philex TSF3 active mining | place: Philippines | reverse complement strand
AACACAAACATAAACCCTTACTGGATTTATCTGACTTGGTCTCCAATCACTACAGAATTGCACACAGGTCGTGATCCTCCCATATTTTATGATTTACAGTGTGATTTTGGAACGCAAGGACTAAATTGGTAGCCCTTAATATAAGAAACAGCTGGTCTCTTACTAAATTTCAATATGACCAGCACAACTCTATTGCCCAACGGTCAAACTTACAACTTCCGTCTTCGTGCCAAAAATAATGTCGGTTGGGGCAAGTATTCGACAGTAACCCCTGTTTTGCTTGATCAAACACCCACAAGGATGAATCCTCCTGTGATTGCTGAACCTGACATAACACCTCTTCAAATGAAAATTACATGGTCACCAATCGATTTCATGGCTGATGGAGGTAGAGATGCCATTATCTACTATGGCCTCGAGTGGGATTAAGGTATTAATGAGTGGTAAAACTTGACAGATCCACTTCTCTTTGGGACGAATACTGTCTTTGTAAAGAACTTTGCTGCCCCTTTCCCAAGCGGACATCCAGTTAAATTTAGAACTTATGCCAAGAACTTGATTGGATCAGGCGAGTACTCTACTATTGTGACAGCTTATGCAGATAAAGTTCCTCAATTTATGAATCAGCCAACTATTATAAGTGTAGATCCGAAACTTATCAAAATAGCATGGGTAGATATTCCAATAGCATAAACTGGTGGAGATACAGTAACCTACTATGAGGTGAGCTGTGACCAGCAGGGAACTGGCGAATGGGTAACACTTACCACAGATACTGGTGTAGTCCTCTATTAATACTCCCACGTCTCACCTTTACCTTTCGCAAGCAACTCAATTATTAAATACAGAGTTAGAGGCAAGAATGGGGTCGGCTTCGGTGCTTTCAGTACTGAATTACTTGTTCAAGCAGATGAAGTACCTACTATGATGACTTAACCGACAGTGAATCAAGTTCTTCATGTAGCCCCAACTTGGATTTATCTGACATGGACTGGAATCTTTTAGGACATTGAGACAGGTCGAGACCCCGTCATCTACTATCAACTGGAATGGCTTAACAGTGCTACAAATGTTTGGCAAATTATGACAACAGAGGGCTCCACAATCAATTACAGCTTCAATTTTACTTCAACCACAGTATTTCCAAGTAAAAGCATTTAGAAATTCAGATTGAGAGCTAAGAACGGAGTTGGATTGGGTGTCGCCTCGAGTGATTACCTGGTGACGACTGACTCGGAGCCAACTTTCGCAAGCATTCCAGTCAACACGACAATAGTCGAGCCGAAGAGAGTTGAACTAACATGGCCGGCAGTCACTGACTTCGTTGAGACCGGCGGCGACCCAGTCATCTCATACAAACTTGAATTCGATCATAGCTTTGTAGACGGAGTAGAGGATTGGAGAGTAATCAACGATCCTGCAACTCAGGGGACCTTAAGAACATTCACTTTTAACAGCAATACTGTTTTCCCTAGCAGAGCAGTCCTGAGGTTCAGACTGGCCTGCATCAATACCATCGGAGTTGGCGCTTACTCGGCTGTGGGTTTGGTCCAGGCCGACAGCGTGCCCATGCAGACATTCCCTCCGATCGTTAACTATCCACTCAATCATATCAATCCCAGGTGGATATACCTCACATGGCCAAAGCTAAGTGATGCCACTGAGCAAAGCGGAGGAGACCCAGTTGTCTTCTACAAACTAGAGGGATTCAACTCTATTACAAACGTGTGGGAGGAGCTAACGTAGCCTTACAATCCAGCGTCGTCGCTCTTATTAGACAGTTTCAACTACACACTTGCCCCATCAGACCCAGTGTTCCCAAGTGGCAGCACTCTCAAATTCAGGCTGACCGCACTTAACGGCGTGGGTTATGGAGCACCCTCGGAAGCTTTGATAATTTAGGCAGATAAAGTACCGCAGTTCATGAATGTACCTTTTGTCTAACTCGAATTGAATCACGTGAATCCGAGATGGATACTGATCAAGTGGAATGAGCTAGACCCGACAAATTGGGCTCACACAGGCGGTGATGCCATCAATTACTATGAACTTGAGTGGGACAAGGGGACAGGTGGAGAGGTGTGGACCATCCTGACTGTGCCAGCTGCCGGGATAGTCACTGAGTTCAATGTGACATCTGAAACCATAATACCCAGTGGGTCTATTCAGAGGTTCAGAATGAGAGCGCGAAATGGTGTGGGCATGGGACTTAACTCTAATGTTTTAGAGATCGTGGCTGACAAAGTGCCCTAGTATATGAATGTCCCTGAAGTCGAATTCAACAATATCAACCCAAAATGGATTCAGCTTACTTGGACACCCTTAGACCAAACCAATTGGGCTTAAACTGGAGGAGATGAAATAATTTACTACGAAGTTTAGTGGGATTAATCGTCAGGAGGATAAGATTGGATCACTCTCAATACTTATGCAGTTGGAGATCCTTTGAATGTTCAATTCAGACACAACGTGGCAACACCCTTTGATAGTGGAAGTCTCTAGAAATATAGAGTGCGTGGCAAGAATGGAGTTGGTCTAGGTCTCTTTTCTGAGGTACTTGACGTCTATACTGACAAAGTCCCTTAGTTCATGAATGTTCCTCAAGTGAATTACTAAGCAAATCACATCAATCCGACCTGGATATACCTGACATGGCTCCCTCTCATAGACAGCCACTTTGCTGAGACAGGTGGTGACCCAGCCATCTACTATGAACTCTAGTGGGACTAAGGTTCAAACGGTCAAAATTGGACAATCCTAACAACTTACGCACCTGGGCAGCCCATTAATGTCGCTTTCAATCATACCGTGACTGAGGTTTTCCCTAGTGGAAGCATATAAAAGTATCGGTTGAGAGCGATGAACGGGGTTGGCCTTGGAGTTTTCTCTGAAATACTGGATGTTTAAGCCGATAAAGTGCCTCAGTTCATGAATGCCGCATTAGTAGACTACTTGACAAATCACATCAACCCAACATGGATTTTATTGACATGGGAACCATTGATTGAAACATAGTGGGAAAAAACTGGTGGAGACAGACCCGTCGAATATGTTATTGAATGGAACAATATGATTGAAATTACTGATTCTAGCGTCTCTCAAAATTGGCAGATAATTTCAAGTCAAGAGGCAATTTAAGGGAAATCTTTGTTTACATTTAATCACAGTATTACAAATGGACCTTTTCCCAGTGGCAGTTTGCAACAATATAGAGTAAAAGCGAAAAATGGGGTTGGATATGGACCTTACTCAGTTGTCTATGATGTTTATGCTGACAAAGTCCCTCAATTTATGAATATGGCACAACACGATTACTTGGCTAACCACATCAACCCTTATTGGATTTACTTGACATGGGAAGCATTAATTGAAACACAGTGGGATAAAACTGGTGGAGACAAACCTGTTGAATATGTTATCGAATGGAACAATATGATAGGGATTTCTGACCCTAGCATCTCTCAAAATTGGCAGATAATTTCAAGTCAACAGGCAATTTAAGGGTAATCCCTGTTCTCAGTTAATCACACTATTACCAATGGACCTTTTCCTAGTGGCAGTTTACAACAATATAGGATTAAAGCAAAAAATGGGGTTGGATATGGACCGTACTCAGTTGTCTATGATGTTTATGCTGACAAAGTGCCGTAGTTTATGAATATACCCCAAGTTAATTACTTGGCAAATCACATCAACCCGACTTGGATTTTATTGACATGGGAACCACTGATTGACACATAGTGGGAAAAAACTGGTGGAGATAAACCCGTCGAATATGTTATTGAATGGAACAATATGATAGGAATTGCTGACCCAATCATTTCTTAAAATTGGCAAATAATTTCAAGTCAAGAAGCCATTGAAGGAAAATCACTTTATTCATTTAATCACAGCATAACGAATGGACCATTCCCTAGCGGTAGTTTGCAATAGTATAGAGTCAGAGCTAAAAACGGAGTCGGATATGGACTCTACTCAATTGTCAAAGATGTCTATGCAGACAAAGTGCCGTAGTTTATGAATATTGCAAAAGTAAATTACCAGGCAAACAACATCAACCCAACTTGGATCTATATAACTTGGGATGCACTCGTAGACTCTGAATGGGAAAAGACAGGAGGTGATCCTGCAATTTATTATGAGCTGCAATGGGACATGGGTAGTCTCGGGGAAAATTGGGTAATTTTGACAACTCAGTCTCTTGCAATTAATACTCATTTCAATCATACTTTAGCTTCACCTTTTCCTAGTGGAAGTATGCAAAAATATAGACTTCGAGCCAAAAATGGGGTAGGAATTGGGCTTTTCTCTGAAATTTTGGATGTCCAAGCCGATAAAGTGCCTCAGTTTATGAACATCCCATAGGTCAATTACTTGGCCAATCATATCAATCCTAAATGGATTTATCTTACATGGGAGCCTTTGATCTCTACTGAATGGGACAAGACCGGTGGTGATGAAGCCATTTACTATGAACTGTAATGGGATTAGGGAAGTCTTGGTTAGACTTGGTCCATATTGACTACTCAAACTTCAATTATCAATACCAACTTCAATCATACTGTAACCTCGCCTTTTCCAAGTGGAAGTTTGCAAACATATAGACTTCGTGCAAAGAATGGAGTCGGCATTGGACTTTTCTCATAAGTTTTAGAAATTTAAGCAGATAAAGTTCCTTAATTCATGAACATTCCTAAGGTCGATTACTTGGCCAATCACATTAACCCTAATTGGATAAAGATTACGTGGGAACCTTTGATATCTACAGAATGGGACAAGACAGGAGGTGATGAAGCGGTCTACTATGGTCTTGAATGGGACCAAGCAAAGGATCAATGGCAGAATCTCACAACTGAGTCACTTGGAAAGATCTTGACTTTCAACCATACCTCTTTAGACAAGCCTTTTACTTCTGGTTGCTTCATTAAGCTCAGAGCCTATGCCAAGAATGGAGTCGGCTTCGGTGTATACTCAGATGTGTTAACCATTTAGGCCGATCAAGTCCCCATCAGAATGAACGAGCCAGTCATGGTCAACGTCGATTATAATGAGATCTCAATTAAATGGGCAGAGATAAAGGATTGGTCTGACACGGGTGGTGATGACATTCAGTACTACAAGGTCGAATTCTTTAACAGAGTTTGCTATTAGTGGGACACTGTCGCATGCACAGGCGCTAATTCCGAAGGAACCTGGAACGAATTAACCACATTCAACACATAGCTGAACAAGTTGACTTTTATGCATGCAATCCATAAGGACCGTCACTTTAGCAGAGATAAGCAGTTTGAATATAGAATCTGTGCCCAGAATGGTGTGGGAATGGGTGCTTGCTCTCCCGTGACTCAAATACTTACTGACACGGTTCCACAAAAGATGCCTCCGCTAATCTTTATTGAGGTCTATCATGATTAGACGATCATGAAGTGGAGCAAAGTTGATGATTTTGAACTAACTGGAAGGTCGCCGGTGATCAACTACACTATCTAGTGGGATGACTATCAATACCACGATCCAAAGTACTTCCCGAACCAGACCGCCCAAGTCCCCTGGAAATTCATCCGAAACATCCCACAGGCGGCCCTAGTCCCCGTGGACTCTTACATAGAAAACGGAGCGACTGAGATAACTTTCATCCACGAACTCCTCCCGAACTTCGTCTCACGGAGAAAGATCATGTATAGGATCTAGGCCATCAACAATGTCGGTGAGAGTGTTTTCTCCGACCCCCTGTAAGTCATCACAGTGGACAGGAAATGGAGCAAGCCACACTCGTGGGCCAAAAAGGCATTGCCGCTACCTGGAGAAAGTTTCACGATACCTGCGGGACAAAACTGGACCTTTGACCTCCCACAGTCCCCAGTGTATGGGACGGTCAAGGTCGACGGTCTGCTGCAGCTTAATGAAGAGGCTCCCTCGTTGCATTTCAGAATGAACAACCTTGTCATTCAGTAGGGAGAGCTAGTGGTGGGGACGAAAGACAGTCCATTCCTGGGAACCGCAAGGATCACTCTGGCCGGCGGCAGAAACGCTCCCGCGTTCGAGTTCAATCAGAGGGTTACTGAGGGTGGCAATAAGCTTTTCGCCAACTTTGGAAAGGTTCGCATGTACGGCACCGCCAGGAATCAATCATCTGTCCTGCTTTCCGAAGTGCAGCCCGGACAGATTCTGTTAAGAGTCGAAAAGAATTTACAATGGTCCAAAGGAGATAAGTTAGGTTTCCCACCTACCAATATGAGGCATAGACAGTATGATTTCGGTATCATCGATACCTATGACCCACTGACCGGCGCTCTAAAACTAGAAAAACCTCTGAATTATTATCATTATGGCGCTTTGAACACGACAGCTAACGACTTCTCTGGAATTGATATGAGAGGCAAAGTATTCCTTTTGTCCAGAAATGTATTGATCGATGGAGAAAACATCGAGAATCAAGGCTGTCAAATATTGACTAGCAGTATGCCAATTGGCTATGGTAACGTGTTGAGAGGTCAAACTTTCATGGACCATATCGAGATTCAGAATTGTTCATAACATGGTTCAGCGACCAAGGCTGCAATCAGATTCGAGGATAATGCAGGCCTTTAATCGATCATTACGAACGTGGCCTTACATCACGGTCTCGGAATAGCAGTACAAATCGATAACTCTCAGAACATAAACTTCATCAACAATACGATCTGGGATTTTACCAAGTATGGTGTCAATATTTCGACCTCCTCCAATATTAACATATTCGGTAACCAAATTTCGGTTATTTAAGATCGATTCATCAATGAGCTTGCTTCATCAATGGTTTAACCAGCTGGTCTTGTTGGCTGCATAATGAGTGACTGCAATAATTTACGGGTGCAAAGAAATGTCATTTCAGGAGTATCTTATGCCGGATTTATAACTGCAGGGCACGAATGTGGAGAAAGTTTCAAGCAAGAAATTTTCAAGGACAACATCGCCCATTCAATTGATGGGTGGGGTGCAGTTTATTTCGCTTCGTAACAGTCCTTGACGCAGAGGTCACTTTGTGTCGAGGGTTCTTATTTCTCAGCTTATAAATGCTCTGAGGGTGGAGTAATCATTTACAATGCGACCCTTGGCGCATATTTCTCTAACATGATCCTCATAGATAATCATATTGGTGGCACAATAATGATAGGAAGTGAAAAGAATGAGAATGATACATAGATTGCTATTTTCCGTGACTCAATATTTTATGGAGAAACTGAGGCAAGAGACTGCTCTGTAAAGGATAAGTGTTCTTAGTCTGCGGCTTCAGCAGATGAATGTATCGAGCGCAAGGGTCTAATGATCTCTTATTTCTCATCAAGTGGAAAAGAACCATTAATTTCTAATACCAAAGATTTGCCAATACATAAAATACTGTCAAGCTCAGCATATGGAGGAGAATCAGTGTATAGAAATTTGACGTTCAAGAATTTTAATCAATATTATACTTGGTGCAGTAACAGGCAAATTGCTATTGGACTAAATTCTTACGGCCCTGATTATCATCCACGTTCGAAATTTTTCGATACAAAATTTATCAATGTGCACGATGATGCATTTGTTGAACTTTTCTCACCAAATATGTAATGGGTAGATTACAGAAAATGTGGAACAGATGTTTGTACTGGACCATACAACACTTTCCTTAGTTTTGACGGAACATCTTTCTCAGGTGATGTTAGGCCATAATACACAAAATCAAAGTTTTAAGTAGCCCCTTACTACAAGCCTAACGTTGCAAAATTGCCAGGCTGCCAAACTTTTGTCAAGCGATGGAATGCATACTTATGCGAAAACCCAAATCTTGGAATCCTTCTTTTTGAAAGTAGAGATGATGATAAATTGACAAGATTGATTTCCCCGATCACTATCACTAACACCGAGCTAGGAACTAGCAATGAAATTAATACCTTCATGTCACATCAAGAGACTGTAGTGACGTAATTGGAGCGTTTATCAAGGTGGCCTTCTCTAATTGCAACAGGAAATAATCGCAAGTATGATGTAAGGTACCAAGGGTCTCCACCTTAAAGATAGAGATTTACTCTGGTTGCTGACCAAGGCAGCATCACAGTGCGTGTCAGGTATCCAAAACCTGGTGCTTACATTTTAAGAGATCGTTAATCGAAACAATTTCCAGCAAATGCATTTGATGAAGCTAAGAGAGCTTAAACGCCGATTTTAGGGTTATTTTGTGGAGAAAACCGTTATGACACCGAATTGAACATTCTTGAGTTCTTTATGACGCCAAATTGCTCTATATGGATCGAAGGAGTTGATGTGATATAGACCAACGTTCGTCTAAACTGGACTTTACAAGGCTTCAAATAAAATGGCGGCACGAATAAATTCAAAGAAAATCTAGCCGATTCTTTGGGCATCAAGCAATCTTTCATTAAAATTCTGAGTGTCAGAGAAGGTTCAGTCATTGTTGACTTCCAGATCGTACAAGCAGAAGAAGACTCAGCATTCTTAAAGTAGGGAGGTCTTTCATCTGTCAAAAATACTCTGTACTAAAAAATTGAAACTCAAAAGCTTTGGCTTGGTGCACCAATATTAAATGCTACTATTGTTGGCCGGTCTATCAATAGTCCCACTGCTTCATCTAAAAATTAACCACTGAATCCTTTTGATAATCAATAAAAGTGGGATGCAAAAGGCAACGAGATTTGGATCATACCTCCACCAAAGGCAGCACCTTCAGCACAAGTTATTGTTGTAAGCTCAACCAAAGATGTGATTATTGAGAAATCAATCGCAGGCAGCTCTCTATTTGCCATTATATTTGGAGTACTACTGGGTGTAGGTATCATTCTCTGTGTCTTGGGAATATTCCTCTACCGTCGCTACAAGAGGCGCAAGGAGGAGCATGATCTTGAGAAAGCTGCGACTGAGGTTGACCAGCACAACTCGTACAATTAAAAGAAGAAGATTAACAGTATTGATGTTGTCAATCAGTCTGGTGAAACTCCTCTCAAGGGCTATAGAGACAACACGATTTATGATGATGACGAAGCACTTGACGACTAATATCACCCGATGTCACATCGGTTATACAACAACTACCCTATAGATGAGTTTAGTACCAATAGGAAAGCTAAGGAAGAGGATTATCTCATGACTCAATAGAACAAGGAAGATGAGAGGCGCACTCGCGATAAATTCTTTGATAAAAATGATGAAGAGCAAGCATAGGCCACTTTCGGAATCGCTCCCTTAAGTGACCGATCTTTGAGCAGGTAGAGTGATACAGACTTTGAGAACCCAGTGATTGGCTCCATCAACTCACAGTAGCATGATGAAGAGCAGTATAATTTGACGCAAGAACAAGAGTCACCGGTGAAGATGCTTCAAACAAATCCAATGATTGACGATTAGTAGTAAGTTCCGCATGAAGGTGGACTACAGCACTCTGCTCACTTAGATTTCACCAAGATCAATGAAGGAGAGAATGAGGCGAGCGAACGCTCATTCTAGATTGATGACATTGATGAGGGCGATGCAGGCGTGGAATCTGAAGAGAACATAGTGACAAAGCAAGACTTCTCGGCACAAGAAATTGTCAACCATCATGCTTTCAAACTTTAGAGGATGCGAGAGAACCAGCTTATGGAAGCAGATGACGGAGAAGACAACACGAAGCCTGTGGAGTTCTCCGACTCTGAAGATATAGTCGAAGGACCCCCTTCGAAGCAATCACCTAACCTAATGGTGGGGAAGATGTCATTCAAAGTTTAAGATTTCGACGTTTAAGACGACGTAGATAATAACAATGAAAATGATTAAAGTAGAGAGATTGGTGACCTTGATATTCAAGAAGATAATGATGAAGAATAAAAACTTTCTAGAGTTGATAATGACGCTACTAATGCTGCAATTTTCAATTAATAATAAGACATCGAAACTAAATCCCTTGACTTTAATATTGAAGTTGAAGAGGAAGAAGCAGTTGAGGTTGCGCCTCATGCTTTTACTTCCTTAGCTAATAACATCGCTCAGTAGAATAATGTTCAGGATTAGATACAACATGAAGCGGAAGAATTTGAAAGTATCAATATGGACTCTGATGACGATAATTAGTGATAATCTGAGATGATACGTGTTTATAAACGTTTACTTTATTTTGTTTGAAGAAACAATGTATAACGGGTGAGTGAGCCTATTCCCTTTTAGACGCTCCCTCCACTCTTCTCTATTCTTACCTAACAAGATTCATATTTTATAAATTAAAAACTTTTTCTTATTAAGTATTATTTCTTCTCTGTCTCTTGTTCTTGATTTCTAGGGGTTTTGGGGTTTTGGGG
>VFQS010004344.1_pt1 | contig 10324 bp, 15 predicted proteins | sample 3512361 | NCBI WGS metagenome assembly VFQS01 (sample SAMN10412375, study PRJNA504923) | tailings metagenome | isolation source: Relicate 1 Philex TSF3 active mining | place: Philippines | reverse complement strand
GCCGATCAGCCAGACGCAGACATCGTACTCGTCGGTCGGGTCCGGAATGGACTTCTCGTCCATGCCCCAATCGATCAGCATCTGCCCCATCACCGACCCGTGGTACTCCAGGGCGTCGATGGTGCGTTCCGGGTCCTGGCGGGTGTAGAGATCGCCCTTGCCCTCGAGCTCGGCACGCTCGCTGTCGCTCTGCAGCCACTCCCGAAGCCCGCCTTTGCCGTACTCGTCGAGCACGTCGATGATCGCCTGCTTGTCGTATCCATCCACGCCTTTGAGCGCGTTGAGCTCGCGGCGGGTCAGGCGGTGGCGCTCGATCAGGTACCCATCCTCGATCCCGTTTGCGCTCGGCGCCGGGTAGATGTTGAACGGGTCGACGCGGTCCCACTCAGGCTTCAGGTCATCCTTCACCTCGAGCTTGTACCCGGTACGGCCGCCTGGCGCCCAAGACATGGCCTTGCGCTTGCGCACGATTGGGCCTTTCATGAACGCGCAGGGGTAGGTAACCAAGTCGTCGATGAACGCGTTGAAGGCGGTCAGGAAGCCGCCCTCCTGCATCTGGTCTTCCATCTTGGCTTCCATCCGGGCCACCATGCTGAGCGAAGCCTCGCGCTCCTGGGCCAGGATGTTGTCCTTCATGTCGACCATCAGCTGCTTGACCGACTCATCCGACGGCTGCGCGCCGGTGGTCATCATGAACTGCTGGATCTCAGCCTGGACACGTTGAATGATCTCGGCCTGCTTGTTCGTCGGGATGTCAGGCAGTCGAGTCGGCTGCAGCGTCCAGGGCTTTTCGCTGCCGGTACCGAGCAAAGTGTCTCGCAGCCAGCTGGCGGCGGCTCGGGCCTTGGTCGACGAGAGCATCATGTAGATCTCTGTGCCGCCCTGAGCCTTGATGCGCTGCAGCTTATCGGGGTCGTACTCACCGTTGCGCTGGCGGAGCGCCGCGAGCAGCCGCGGCTCGATGTACTGCTCCTTGTTGTCGCGCGCGGCGACCCAGCACTTGCGGACGTGCCCGGCCAGGCCTTGAATCTCTGGGCGGTTCTGGCGCGCCTGAGCGGCGGCCTTCTCCTCCTTGAGCATCTCGGCGTTGGTCTTGACCGGCACCAAGCCGCCGACACTCATGCGGCCGCTGTCCGGGAGCGGAGGCGGCGACGAGACCGGGGTTGCGTTGCCTTCGATGACGAGACCCATGCCCATGGTGTGGCCCTGCAGGTGTGGTTGGGGCGATTAGAGCATGCCGGGCTTGAACCCGGCAAGTTTGGAGACGGCTAGGCCCCGGCGGGTATGAGAGACTGACTGGTGTCGGGGGATGGTTCTACAAAAACCCACTGGCCGTCGATAATCTGGAACCTTCGGTCGACGTCCTGTAGCACGAACTTCCCGTCGACCTCCAGGTATCCATACAGCATCTCCGTCGTGCCCTCCGGGTTCCATACCTTGTACATAGCGTTGGCCGCTGCCTCGGCCTGCTCGGCGGTATCAAAATTGTACATGATCAGTTGCTCTCCTGGGCGTAAAGTTCAACAGTCCACCTAACGTCGTTGGCGCCGGCGCCGGCAACCGTAACGGCCAACGCTCCGTTGGTTGTGTCCGCCGAAAGGCTAACTGTCCAGGTCGCCGCGGCGGCGTCGTTAAACTCTCGGGTAACGGTTGGCGTTCCCACGATGGCGGTGCTCGCGGCGTCAGCACCTCGCTTGATCAGGACCGAAAAAGTAAAGGATGCGGAGTCGTTGGTGACGGTGTCACGCGCCACGACGTCCCCGATAACCTTGAAAGCTGAGTTGTTTCGGAGGGCGAGCTGGTTGGACGCGGACCCTGTCCCGACCCCGGCGACGGCTCGTACCGGTGTCGTGCCGTTCGTGGTTGCCCTGATCCCTGTAAACGTCGTTTGGAACCCGCCGAGAGTGGCAGAAGAATGTCCAAACGCCACCTGGCCGTTTATGCCGTTGGTAGTAGCGCCGAAGCCTGTTGCAAAAGAGTTGGCCCCTGAAGCCGTAGAGCTTATACCAAAAGCCGTTGCGCCGATATTGGTAGCGGAGCAGCCACTGCCTGCTGCAAAAGCTGCGTCCGTAGAAGCTGTATTGGCATCGCCCATGGCAACGGCGCCCTGGCCATTTGCCATGGTAGCCCTGCCTATACTTACAGCGCTGTTGCCGAAAGCCTTAGCAGCGTTTCCAATAGCTACGGAAGCCGTAGCGGTGGATTGGCAGGATACCCCCAGGCTTACGGAGCCCGCCCCTGAAGCCACGCAGGCAAAACCCGCGGCGAAAGAAAGATCCCCACTGGCAACTTCTGTCGGGTTGATTCTGAACAACTGCAGATCGACGGCGCGGGCGCCTCGCTTGTTGCCGCCTAACTGCCCGTTGTCGGCTATATTTAGCGCAAACGCCCCTGTGCCCTTCGGCACAACCGCCACGTCTATATCGGTGGCGGCTCCCGTGGCCGACAGCGCGTTTACTGGTCTTACGTCGTTCGGAGCGGCGGTGTTGGACGTCTCCGCGAAACCGGTCAGGCTGCCTCCGCCCCCACCCCCTCCAGGGATGGTCACCGTTACAGCGTTTCCGCTCGAAGTTGCCGTTACGCCAGCGCCTACAAAGTTGACTGACGAGACGGTTGGTGTGAGGGTTGTGCCTTCGTCCGCTACCGATACCGCGCGAATGGCCGTAAGCTCGCTGACGCTCACCTTGTTGACGTTAATACCGTCGCGGGAGACTGTAGCGAGGTCTGTGCCCAGCACCGGCAGAGCGGCTGCTGGTAAGTTGTTAGTCAGAATGGCGGCCATTACTGGACTCCTAGAGTATCGCCGTTCGCGTTGACGGCAAGTTCGTCAAGATTACTGTTCACGGCCAGCCCTAACATCTCCACGATGGCGGCTCCGAACGGCAGTTTGATCAGCATGGCCGGTATGTTCGCACCAAACCCGAATGCCATGTCAGTAGATCCTAACGAGAGCTGAGGCCGAGGCTGCGGTCACGGCGACAACGCGCACCGGGATAACGCCGCCGGCTTGAACAGCGAACGTTACTGTGCTGCCGCCTTCCGTAGTGACGCTAACGTTACCTGCCGTGCCGGCGTAGATGACGCTTGGGTCAAATGTAGTAGGGCCGGGGGTTACCGCGGCTGCCCGACTCGGGAATGAAGGCACGGCTGGGTTAATGTTGCTGCTGTCGTACGCCATGGCGCGCTCCGGGGGTAGGGGGTACGTAAGTAGGCTTAGTTTCGCCCCGCGTTTAATTATTGTCCAGCGCTCAAGCCCAGATATACCCCGCCCGCCCGACTTCTCTGACCTTGCTACGCCTGGCCGCCAGGTTGTACGCCGCGCCACCGAGCAGCAGGCACAGGTACTGGAACGCGTCGGCGATGTGCGAGTGCTCGTTTTTCTCCGGCGTGTCCTGGGCGTTGCCGTCCTTCTTTTTCTTGAACACGTACCCGAACTCGAGCGCGTTGATCAGCGCGCGGCACTTCTTGTCCAGCTGGAGAGCCGCCTTGTCGCCGGCCCGGCGCTGCAGCACCTGCTCCACCGCGCTGATACGAGGCTCCAGGTCGTTGGTCGGCGCCTTGACCACCTTGAACCCGAACCGCGCGATGATATCCGCGACGGTGACCTCGTTGGCCTGGCTGCGCTGCCAGCAGGCCGGGTCGGCGCACACCGTGACCTCGTTCGGCCGCAGGCCTGGGAAATTGGCCCGCATGAATGGCAGCACCCGGTCCTTCAGGAACCGCTCCATGCCCATGGTCTCGCCTTTGGCCATGGCCACGGTGCCGAGCCCGCTGATCTTCCCCGACGGCAGCTCCTGCGCGAACACGATGGCCGGCGTGAGCCCGGCGTCGAGCCCGGCTAGCACCTGGGCCCGGTCGACCCACAGCAGCGGATCCTCCGCCACGTGCTCCAAGGCTCTGAAGGTCGAGCGGAACACCGGCAGGCCGTCGAGCGACGGGCCGTACTCGCCGTCGATCATGGTCTTGACGAACTCAGGCGAGCGCCCCTCCACCGCGTAGTACCCTGGCGGCAGGTTCTCCAAGTTCTCCGCCTCCTCCGACCGGCCTGAAGGCTGGTGGAAAACGTCCCACCCCCACTCGTCGGTTCGCGCCGGCAACGGGTCCAGGTTCTCGTCCAGGTTCTCCATCATCCGATGGTGCCAAGAGCCAACGCGCGGCGGGTTGGTGTCCGCCCAGATCCCGTACCAGCTCGGCCCCGGCCCGCCCTTCTTCGACGGGTAACGGCCGACACGGGTGGTCATGCCTTCGTAGATCTCCGGCTCGATCTCGCGGAACTCGTTGAAATAGCACCCGGTGAGCTCGAGCGACAGCAGCTTCTGCACGTCGTCGGCGGTGTCGAGCGCGAGGAACATGACCTCGGCCTCGACGTCATTGAACCGAAAGTGGTACTCCTTGATGGACTCTTTCCACTCCCCCAGCGCCCCGGGCGGTATCCAGTCCAGGAAGGTCTTGATGGTCGTGGTGCGCAGCTGCGGCATGGTCCGTCGGACGATCGCCCACCGACTGCGCCGTTTCCCATCCCAGTCCGGCTCCTGCGCCATCATGAGCTTGAGCGCCTCCATCACCGACCCGGATGATTTGCCCGAGCCGGCAGGTCCCTTGATGACGCGCATGCGCCGCGTCGAGGCCATGTACCGCGCCACGGTCGGCGGCGCTTTGTACGCGATCCGAACGCCAGCCTCACTCATCGTCGAGCTCCTCGAACTCACCATCCGCAATCAGGTCCGCGTTGCGCTCCGCCGCTGATCCAGCGCTGCCGTCTCCAAACACCTCGTCGAAGCTCAGCCGAACCCCCACCGCGCCTCCAGCGGCACCCAGGTCGATGTTGACCACCACCTGCCGGCCGGTACCCACCTGCTTCTGCTCCGCGGGCTTATCCACCCCGCCGGCCATGGAAAGGAACTTCACGGCGTCCAGGCGGGTCTTGGCGTCGTCGGTGTCGCGCGCGTCCCGGTACACCTTCTCCAGCAGGTCCTCGGCGAGCATGCGGCTCTTGAGCTTGAAGAACTCTCCCTTGGTCGTCAGCTCCGCCTGGATCGCCTCGATACGCTTGGTCACCGCAGGGTTCTGCAGCAGCACCTCGATGTCGAGTTCATCCATGCCGTAGCGGGCGGCAATCACGTGTGTGGGGTCTGCACCGATGGCTAGATCCACCAGGCATTTTTCAGAGAGGTCGAGCGGGGTCTTCGCTCGCTTGGCGGGGGTGTGTCTCATGGCTCTTTCCTCGTCCGCGACATGCGGGGCGTATGGGGCTGCCTGGCGGCAGGGTAACACGAGGCGGGTTTTTGGGGTAGGGCACGCGGGGGTGTTGGGAAGATTGGCGAAGTTTCGAGGTGGGTTTGGCGCAGAGGGCTTAGGTTAGGGCTCAGAGTCAAGATTGGCGTGGCGGCAGCGTGTTTTGGCGGGCGGGCTTGGAGAGTTTGGTGGTGTTTCGATTGGGTTCTGAAAATGCCTGGTGGGTTGTGCGCGATACGTTGATGGGGGTACCCCTCCCCCTCGCGCGTGGCCCCCCCCCCCGGCCCCCTCCCCCTGCCCGCCACGTCGGCGCCGACGACCCGGCCCGACCCGACCCGACCATTTGTGACAGCCCGTCACAATTTGACAATGAGCCCGACTGTGCTACTATATATCGACCGGCTGGCAATCCTGTCGACCGGCAATCAACTCATAGGTGACAAAATGACAAACGCAACTCTCTCTCTCGAACAGGCCCGCGCTGTTGACGCTATTGTGTCCAAGGCTGTCGATTCGGCCGTGGCTTTTGCGGAAGGCGTCGCCATGGCGCGCGATATGCTCAAGCTGGCCGATCACGCGACGTGGAATGCCATTGGCGAGGCCTTCAAGGCCTCTCACGTCGCGGCCCTTGCCGCGCGTGGAATCAAAGCGACCGACCCTGATGCCGCGGCCCGCAAGGCTTGGTCGCGCATCACGCAAGCGACCGGGCTGACCAAGCCCGCAAGCCCGAAGGCAAAGGTGGGCACTACAGCGACTGTCGAAGGTAAGCTGCAGGCTGCAGACAAGGCCGCCGAACAGGCCGCTAAGTTGGTCGCCAAGGCCGCCGACGCCGCCAAGGCGGGCGACGCGGTGACGGCCGCATATCTGGACGCGCAAGCGACCAAGGCCGCGGCCAAGGCCGCTGAATGGCATGACAAGGCCGCAGCTCAGGAAGCCAAGGCGGCTATAACGCCCGAGGAACAGGCCGCGCATGAGGACGCAGTGACGCGAGTCACCAAGGCTGCCAAGGCCGATCGCGAGCTCGCCGCGCTGCTGCTGTGGGCGGCCGCTCATCCGGCAGACGTCGCAAAGCTCATGCGTGGCGAGGCCGTTAACGCTAAGCCCCGCGCCAAAGAGCCAGCCCGCAAACGCAGCGGCGTCGGCATGTAACGCAACGAGGAAGCCCGGCGAAAGCCGGGCTTTTTTTCGCCCGCCATTTGTGACAGCCGGTCACAAATGGCGCAGCCTCACAGCCCCTTTGGGGGACTGGGGGGGAACGCAGCGCGGCCAGGTGGCCGGGCCTCACAGCCCCTCGGGGAACGTAACGCGCGGGGACTGGCAACGCACGCCATTTGTGACAGCCGGTCACAAATGGAAAGTTTCGATTAAAAAGTTTCGATCGCAAAAGGTTAGCGAAGTTTGGGGCCCAATCTTTCCACGCGGCGACGGATGTTGCACCACGCGCGGCGTGGGGGAATCCACCAATCGAAACTTTTTGAGTCTTGACGCAGCGATCAAACATTCTGAAAAAAGATTATAATTCTACAATTCTACAAAAAAAAAGATTAATCCAAAACCTTTTTGACCCCTGCTGTCCCCAGGTGCGTTTCGCGCGCAACGCCCAAAAGGTAAACTCCACGTTGCACTCCATCCCCCTCGGGGAAAATAGTTCTGGAAAATTGTAGAATTGTAGAATTACAGCAACCACGCGGGTTCCAGCGTGGCGTTTTAAACTTTTTCCAGCGTGGCGTTTTGTCGAAACACTCTAATCTTGCCCTCCGATCGAAACTTTTGCCCTCGAAACTTTTCTCTCGAAACACTCAAAACATGCGACCTACCCGCCCTGCAGCCCCTTCCGACCCCCAAAAGTTTCGAAAACTAACGAGCTGCAACCACGACTTCCACAACCTTTCCCGCCCCAAACTTTTGCCCCCTAAACTTCACCAATCTTTCCCCGCTTGACGCAGCGCTCGAAACTTTCATCGTGCCTTGCTGCGCAACAGCCCCTCAGCACTTGACACAGAGACCGTTATATGCCATAATATGTCCATGGTTTGAGAAGCGGCCAGCCGCACCGAACCAGTGGGACAGTCGGACAGGTGTCCGGTTGTCCTGCCAACCTCGCCAGATGTGACAGCCGGTCACAAATGGCCAATCAGCCAACAGGAGCAACACCATGTACAAGCGAGCCGCCTTCGAGGCGACCCAAAGGTACTACAACGCGAGCAGCGACTACGACGCCATCTGCTCGATCCATGACTCGGCGTGCGATAACGCCGGGCAGACGGTGAATGACCTCGGCGGTGACTTCGCCAAGACCCACCACGACGACGTATTCATTCAGCATTGGGTCGGAAGCGTGGTGGACATTCTGTCCGACAGCCGCGACGAACGCGCCCACGATTTCTTCGCCGCCCTTGGCATCCGCGCATAAAGGAGCAACACCATGACCATCACCCTGCGTAACACCCATAACCAGCCCAACCGCCACCCGACCACCGGCGTGCGCTACACCATCTACCACATCAACAACGAGCTGCACCCGGACGTGTGGGACGACATTTACCGTGGCACGAGCTTGGACTACGCCGAGTTCGAGGCCGACTGCCGGGCGCGCGCCGCGCGACAGCTGGAGGACGTGCAGTCCATGCTGGAGATCGAGCTGCGCCCGTCCGACTACGAGGCCATGCTGGACACGCTCTACGAGGCGATGCTGGAGCAGCACACGTTCGAGCCGGACGAGGAGTGCTACGAAGGCGAGACCGACGGCATCAAGTGGCGCACGACGTGGCTGGGAGGCGCCCCGCACCTGATCGTGCTGGAGTCGCCGTACTACGGCTGCGGCCTGCAGTGCAGTCCGTGCGTGCCGGGTGCTGTCAACGGGAGCACGATCTTGTCCATCTGGCGTGACGAGGCAGCGGCTGCGGCCAACGCTGCGGACGGCGACTACGGCTACTGCCTGCCGGGCACGTGGCTGCGCGGCGCCAACGACTGACCTGGCCCGACGAGCTGCACGCTACACCGACCTGACCACCCGAGGGACAACCGGACACCTGTCCGGTTGTCCTGACCGAAAGTGACCGCCGGTCACAAATGGAGAACTGAGATGACCAAAGCACAATTCCAAGCCGAGTGTGGGCAGCGGCTTATCGACCCGAGCATCGCGCTCGAGAACGAGGACATTGTCGAGGCGCTGCACCTGCGCGACGACGCTTTAGTGATTCAGCTTTTGGACGAGGAGTTTTGACATGTACACCTTCGCTGACGCGCCGTACCCCGGCGACCTGCACTGGTTCCACGACTACGACACGCCGGTTCGCGCTGGCTTCGCCGTGATGGACGACTTCGGCACGCTCGCCGTGCCGGACAGCATCTACGCCCGCACCTTTTGCATCAACCGCTGAGGAGAACTGACATGAAGATCCGCATCACTGACATGGCTGCCGACCGCAGCATCACGCTCGACCTGACCAACCCGAACCACGACCGCACCTTCGACCGGCTGGTGCTGGAGATCAACGGTGGTGGCATCAACGCCAAGAGCACGGCGAACGCGATGATCGACGGCCAGGCCGCGCGTTCCGGCGCGATGCCTTTCACACGCAACGGGTATCGGTTCGAGCGAGCCGAGGAGAACTGACATGAGTACCTATGAGATTGACCTGACCTACACCGCCTACACCTCGACGCGCGTGACCCTGCCTGACGGGAAAACGTGGGACGACGTGCTGGACTGGTATATCAAGTGGAACACGCTGCACTTCCGCCTGAAGGGCGAGGACGAGTACCAAGAGATCGAGCTGGACTTCGACATCGACACGGACACCAAGCGCCCGAGCCACGTCCGCGTTTTGCCGGTGTATGAAGACGGCGTGACTGACTACGGCAACCCGGTATGGGAGGACTGACATGAACATCACCTTTTACTACGGGCGCAACACGCCCAACGACCCCTTCCACGAGACGGACACCGCCAGCCACCCTGACCTGCGCGTTGACTGCAGCGACGTGGTGTGGACATTCGGCCAGCTGGAGATCGTGTTTTTCGACAAGGCCGGCGGGGAACTGAGCCACCAGTGGGCCTCTAGCCACCAGCGCGTGACAGGCTGGGACTGGGGCGTGCGGGATTACAGCCTGCGCCCGACCATCGTGGCCGACGACAGCGGCCAGTGCTTCCTGATCAAAGTGACCCGTGCCGACGGCACAACCACCTACTACTCCGACTTCATCATCGAGGACTGACACCATGGAAAACATTGCCAACATCCTGCACCCCGCCCTCGTGCGCGAGTACCTCGCCGCGCTCTACCTTCGCTACGTCAACGAGTACCTGACCCTCGCGGTGTTCGGCGAGCACCACGGGCTGACCGCCGAGGAGGCCGGTGCCTTGGTCACCCTGGGCAAGTCGTGCCACGAGAACCCCCACCCCGACGCTTGACTCAGACACCTGATTTTAGTATAATATATGTACTGGTCGGGGATTACCCCGGCCAGCGCCGACCGATTGTGACCGGCTGTCACAAGTGGACACCGAGACACCTGTCCGGTTGTCCCAACCAAACCAACAGGAGACACCCCATGAGCGAACTCATTCGCATCGACACGCGCGACATTTGCTACACCGCCATCCAGACCGAGCCGTGGCTCGACGAGACCGTCGGCCCCGTGTCTGACGCTTGGTACACCTTCCTCGAACTCAAGAACGAGCAGCACAAGGCGAGCTTCCCCGCCACGCCGGAGGGCGAGCGCGACTGGAACTGGTCTGGCGCCAACCCGTACACCAACCGCTTCTGGATCTGCCACGACGAGATGCAGGCTGCCATCGGCGAGTACCTGTACGCCAAGACGGGCGAGGCCTGGGTGCCTGCCTGTGACGTCGACAACGTCTACAACGGCGAGCAGGACTTCAGCTCCGTGTTCCAGTACCAACCCTGGGTGCCGGCCCGCGAGGCCACGTGGCACGAGAAGACCAAGTCGTGGGTCTGCGACGAGTGGTACTACAAGGACGAGATCGCCATGGCCACCGAGATCCACATGGGCGGCGACGTGCGGGGTAACTACGGCGTGGTGCAGCTGCGCCTGCCTGACTGCTCGAACTACGGGGGGCTGT
>VFQS010004342.1_pt1 | contig 10327 bp, 9 predicted proteins | sample 3512361 | NCBI WGS metagenome assembly VFQS01 (sample SAMN10412375, study PRJNA504923) | tailings metagenome | isolation source: Relicate 1 Philex TSF3 active mining | place: Philippines | reverse complement strand
TCAAATTCCTGAAGATCCAATAAATTTATTTCATAGATGGTTTTATGAAGCGGAAGATTTAGATGCGGCAGACGAAGTTAACGCAATGACTGTTTCTACTATAGGTTTAGATGGTTTTCCTAAATCTAGAGTTGTATTGTTAAAAAAGTTTAATGAAGAAGGTTTTATTTTTTACACCAATTATAATTCTGAAAAAGGAAAAGCTATTAGTAATAATCCTAATGTGTGTTTGTCTTTTTTTTGGCCAGGAGTGGAACGTCAGGTAATTATTAAAGGAATTGCTGAAAAAACTCAAGAAATCATATCCGATAATTATTTTGCTTCAAGACCAGATGGTAGTAAACTTGGCGCTATTGTTTCACCTCAAAGTGAAGTAATTCCTAATCGAGAATTTTTAGAAAATAATTTAAAGAAATTAGAAAAAGAGTGGGAGGGAAAAGAAATTCAACGGCCAGCTCATTGGGGCGGTTTTTTAGTTCGCCCAATTGAAATGGAATTTTGGCAAGGTAGACCAAATCGACTTCACGATAGGATTCGTTTTAAACTTCAGGATAATTATGAATGGAAGATTGATAGATTATCGCCATAAACAATGAATTACTTACATTTCAACAATAATAAATTCACTTCGTCTGTTTTTCTGATGATCTTCTTCTGAACAAGGTATTCCGTCAGCACAATTATTTACGAGTTGCGTTTCTCCAAAACCTTTAGCGGTTAATCTGGATTTATCAATGCCATTTTTAACTATAAATTCCATCGTAGATTTAGCTCTTCTATCGGATAATTGTTCATTATATTGATGAGTTTGTCTACTATCGGTATACGATTGAATCGCAATTTTCATATTTGGATATTCATTTAAAACGGCAATGATTTTCTCTAAATCTTTAGCGGCTTCTGGTCTAATATTCCATTTGTCAAGATCAAAGTAAATGTTGCTAATATTGAAAACTTTAGCTAAATCTGTACCAACTTCAATAGGGAAAATAGTGCGTTTTAGGTGTATATCTAGCTTCGATTCTCCTTTTACAGGTTCAGTATGAATTCTTTTCTCATTACTTTCGTACGAATCATTTGAAACTCGAATTGTATATGATGTATCACATTCTAATTTAAATTGATATGTTCCATCTTCTATAGTAACACTTTCAGCAATAATATTCATTTCATTATCCAATAGAACTACTTTTGAATTAGGTAAAACTTCTTTAGTTACATCATCTGAAATGGTTCCAACAAGTTTATGAGAACAAATTGTAAAAGAATAAATATCATCAAATCCTAAACCACCTTCTCTGTTAGATGAGAAAAATCCTAAATCATTAGAATTGACTATATATCCAAAATCGTCTTTAGCACTATTTATAGGTTTTCCAATGTTTATTGGATTATCAAATGAATTACCATTTGGTTTTGCTTCAAAAACATCTAAGCCTCCAAGTCCTGGATGTCCATCAGATGCAAAAAATAAATGATTATTAGCAGCAACAAAAGGAAATGTTTCTCTACCTTCTGTATTAATAGATGGACCCAAATTTTCAGGTGTTCCAAAGTTTCCGTTTTTATCAATCGCAACTTTATACAAATCAGAATTACCAAGACTTCCTGGCATATTTGAGGCAAAGTACAATGTTTTTTCGTCAGGACTCAATGCAGGATGAGCGGTTTTATAATTGTCATTACAAAAAGGAAGTTCTTTTATATTACTCCATTCTCCATTTATTAATTCAGCTTTGTAAATTTTTTCTAATATGGATTTATCGGTACTTTTTCTTTTTTTACCATCATTATAATTATTTCGGGTAAAATACATTGTTTTTCCATCTTTAGTAAAAATGGGTGATGATTCGTTAAATTTAGTATTAATTGTTTTTGAAAAATTAGCAACATTTTCTGGCTTGTTTTCTTTGTTTAATGTAGCAAAGAAAATATCTGTAAAATTTTGTTTGGTCCAATCATGTATTTTGTTGAATTGGTTAGCGTCACTTCGTGAAGAAGTAAAAACAATTTGATTTCCAAAAAACGACGGCCCATAATCATAAAATTCTGTATTTATTGAGGTTGTATCAATAGTATATTTAGGGTTATTTAAAGAGATTTTATTTAAGTATTCTTTGTTTTGCAAATAGCGTTTTCCTCTAGTATCATCCGATTTGTTTGCAAACAATTCCAAATATTTATTGGCTAAATCATAGTTGCCAATAGCTTTTAAACATTGGGCATATCTAAAGTAATATTCTGGAGCTACGTCTGTATCTAAATTAAATAAGGCTTCATACGATTTTGCTGCTTTCTCAAGTTCGCCATTAAAATAATAGGCATTTCCTAGTTTCTCAAATAATTCTGCCGATTTATAGCCTTTTTCAACTACTTTTTTATAAACTTTAATAGCATCTATAAAAGCATACTTTTCATATTTTTTATTAGCTATACTAAGTTTGTTTTGCTGAGAATATGTGAAATTCGCAAAGTAAAAAATTAAAAGTATGGTGTAAATTGTTCTCATTGAATAGCAAATTATTAAAGTAGCTAAATTTAAAAAAATCTAGGAGCAGAAACTCTGACCTTGTTACTAAATTCATAGCGTAAAAATACCTCATGAGATCCCGAGTTATAATTCGCAAGTTTTGTTGTTTCTATGTCATAACCATATCCAATAAACCAAGAATCAGAAATTTGAAATCCAGCTAATCCGCTCACAGAAGAATCCCATCTGTAGGCTAATCCTAAAGTTAGCTTATCAAAAAATAAAAAATTTCCGGTTACATCTGCTTGTATGGGTGCACCTTGAACTATTTTACTTAAAAGAGCAGGTTTAAAATCTATATTTTCACTAATCTTAAAAACATGCCCCGCTATAAAATAAATGTGAAGTTTTTGTTTTGATATTTCTATGTTGTTATCGTTATAACGATAAGATTCAAAAAAGCTTGGTACTGAAAGTCCAAAATAGGTCTTATCTGAAAACAAATAGGTTCCAGCACCAATGTTTGGAGAAAATTCAGTTTTCACATTTTGAAATTGTGGATCTGAAGGGTCGTAAATTCTTAATTTATTGACATCCAAATTAAAAAGATTTGCAGTTCCTTTTAAACCAACAGCCAGCTTGTAATTTTCAGAAATTCTTATAAAATAAGCTACATCTATTGAAATTTCATTTTCGGCAACTGGACCAATTTTATCATTTACAAAGTTTAAACCTATTCCAAAATTAGAGTCGCCAATAGGAGTATTAATAGAAAAATTATTGGTTATTGGAGCACCATCTAAACCCACCCATTGATTTCTGTGTAATAAAAATACTGATGTAACTTCTCTAGAACCCGCATAAGCAGGATTAATAAGAGTTGTATTGTACATGTATTGTGTATATTGAGAATCTTGCTGTGCGAAACACCAACTACAAGTAAAAAAAGTAAAAATAGTAACAAAGTATGATTTCATTCAGTTAACAAATTGGGCTATTTTTTCTATAAAATATATTTTACTAATATAATAAATAAATTAGTTAACATGATTGAAGTTTTACTATTTGTTTAAATTTTCATAATATTATTACAATTATCTAGGTTGCCATTAATAATTTCATTAAATTCCTATTTTAAAATAAATAGGATGAAAAAAATATTTTTAATACGTCATGCAAAATCAAGTTGGGACGTTCCTGTACAAGATATTAATCGTTCCCTATCAAAAAGAGGAGTAAATGATGCTCATGTGATAGCTTCAAAATTGATAGATTTTGTACCTAATTCATATGTGGTATGGTGCAGTAAAGCTAAGCGCGCAATTGAAACTGCGTATGTTTTTTCGGAATATCTTTCGGTGCCATTAGAAACTATTTATTTTAAAGAGGAACTTTATACTTTTGATGATGATAATTTACTCAAAGTCATAAAAAAATGTAAAAATGAACACGATAACTTAATTCTTTTTGGACATAATGAAGCAATTACAAATTTTGTTAATAAATTTGGAGACCTTTTTATAGAAAATGTCCCTACATCTGGAGTTGTTGTTTTACAATTTGATACTGATAATTGGGAAAATTTATACAAAGGCAAAACAATAACAACATTATTTCCAAGCCATTTTAAAAATGAACAACACAGTTAACAGTTATATTGATAGAGAAAAAAGTTGGTTAACTTTCAATGCTAGGGTATTACAAGAGGCAAATGATGAAAATGTACCTTTGTTAGATAGATTTCGATTTCTTGGGATTTTTTCCAATAATTTAGATGAGTTTTTTAGAGTTCGTTATGCTGCAATTAGACGAATGAGTCTAGAAACTAATGAGACTGAAAAAATATTAGGAGTTCCTGCAGAAAAATTACTTAAAGAAATTACCGAGATTGTTATTGAACAACAATCCGAAAGTTTGCGTATATTAAGTGAAATTGAGAAAAAACTGGAAAAGGAAAACATTTTCATTATTAATGAAAAACAAATTACCAAAGAGCAAGAAGTTTTTATTCATGATTACTTCATTCAAAAAGTAAGTCCAGCTGTTGTAACTATCATGTTAAATGATTTAGATGAATTTCCTTTATTGAAAGATACTTCAGGTTATTTGGCAGTTAAATTGGTAATGAAGTCTAAGAAAATCAATCCTTTTGCATCAAAAGAAATTCAGTATGCAGTAGTTGAAATTCCAAATACCATTAACCGATTTGTAGTGCTTCCATCGAATTCAGAAAAGCAATATATAATCTTACTTGACGATGTAATTCGATGTAATTTAAGTTATATTTTCAACATCTTTGATTATGAAAGTATAGCTGCTCATATGATAAAAATTACTAGAGATGCACAGTTGGAATTTGATAGTGATTTGAGTAAAAGTTTAATGGAAAAAATTTCTAACTCTGTAAAAGAACGTAGAGTTGGAGAGCCAGTTCGATTTGTATATGATCAATCTATTGAAAATGATACTTTAGCCTTTTTCCTCAAAGGAATGAGAATTGACAGTTCTGATAGTATTATTCCAGGTGGAAGATATCACAATCGTAGAGATTATATGAACTTCCCTAATTTAGGAAGATATGATTTATTGTATAGAGAAAATTTACCTTTACCTGTTCCTGGTTTAACTTTAGAAGGAAGTATTTTAGAAAGAATTAAAAAGAAAGATTATCTTCTTTATGCTCCTTATCAATCTTTTTCTTATGTTATTAAATTTTTGAGAGAAGCAGCTCTAGATCCAAAAGTGGCTTCTATTAAAATTACGCTTTATCGTTTAGCAAAGAATTCGCAAATTGTAAGTTCACTTATAAATGCTGCTAAAAACGGAAAGAAAGTAACGGTTCAAATTGAATTACAAGCTCGTTTTGATGAAGAAAGCAATATTTCGTATTCTGAACAAATGCAGACCGAAGGAATTGAGTTGATATTTGGGGTAAAAGGATTAAAAGTTCACAGTAAAATTTGTTTAATTGAACGTTTAGAGGAAGGAAAAGTAAAACGTTACGGATTTATCTCGACTGGAAATTTCAATGAAAATTCGGCAAAAGTGTATACCGATGTAACCTTATTTACGAGTAATAATGAAATCTTAAAAGATGCAGCTAAAATTTTCGATTTTTTTGATGTGAATTATAGAGTGCATCGTTATAAACATTTAATTGTTTCACCTCACTATACCAGAAGTCGTTTTAATAAGTTAATTGACAGAGAAATTTTAAACGCTCTTTCTGGTAAAGAAGCTTTTATTAAATTGAAAATGAATAGTATATCCGATTTTAAAATGACGGATAAATTATACGAGGCCAGTAAAGCAGGAGTAAAAATTCAATTGATAATTAGAGGAATTTGCTGTTTAATTCCCGGTGTTAAAGGTTTAAGTGAAAATATTGAAGCGATAAGTATTGTAGATAATTATTTAGAACATTCTCGAATTTATATTTTTGGTAATGCTGGCGATCCAGAAGTTTTCATTTCTTCGGCAGATTTTATGACCCGAAATTTAGATGGAAGAGTAGAAGTAACTTGTCCAATCTATGATCCAGAAATTAAGCAAGAACTTATTGAAACTTTTGAAATTGGATGGAAAGCTAATGTAAAAGCTCGTATTCATTCTTCGGATTTATTGAACCGATATAGAAAAAATGGTGATGAAAAACCTTTCAGAGCCCAACAAGAAATGTATAATTATTACCAAAATAAATTAGATGTAATTGCAGAAAAAGTGCAATAAAATATATAGATGATTACAATAAAAAAATATGCAGCTATCGATATAGGGTCTAACGCCATGAGGTTGTTAGTAACTAATATTGTTGAGCAAGAAGGGTATCCAACCCAATTTAATAAGAGTTCCTTAGTTCGTGTTCCTATTCGTTTGGGGCAAGATGCTTTTACCGTTGGCGAAATTACCCCAGAAAATATTGATAGAATGATTGACGCTATGAAAGCCTTCAAATTATTGATGAAAGTGCATAAGGTTGAAAAATACCAAGCTTGTGCCACATCAGCTATGCGTGAAGCTTATAATGGAAAGGAAGTAGTTGAAATCATCAAAAAGAAAGCCGATATAAAAATTGACATCATCGATGGTAAAAAGGAAGCGGCTATTATTGCGGCATCCGATTTAAAACAATTCATTAGTACTGATAAAGCGTATTTATATGTAGATGTTGGAGGTGGAAGCACCGAGTTTTCTTTATTTTACGAAGGAAATATCATCGCATCTAAATCGTTTAAAAACGGGACTGTTCGTTTGTTAAATAATATGGTTAACGATGTTGTTTGGCATGAAATTGAAAAATGGATTAAAACCAACACCGAACCTTTTGAAGATATCACACTAATTGGTTCAGGTGGAAATATAAATAAGCTATTCAAATTGTCTGAAAAACAACAAGATAAGCCGCTTTCGTATGTATATGTAAGTTCGCAATACCAAAAGTTGAACAGCATGACCTACGAACAAAGAATCGCCGAAATAGGCTTAAATCCAGACCGCGCCGATGTAATTATTCCAGCTACAAGAATCTATCTTAATGCCATGAAATGGAGCGGTGCCCGACATATTTACGTACCAAAAATTGGATTATCAGATGGTATCGTAAAGGCTATGTATTATGGAAGGATTTGATTATATTAACGAGTTATAGGCAATAATACTTCACGAAACGTAAAAATGGAATATTCAAAATACTGGTCAATTGCTGATTTAGGAACTAACTCATTAAAATCTCACGAAGTTTGTCTATATGTTGCAATTTTATTTATTCTTGCTTTTATTTTAACTAAGAAATTAAAAAAATCTAACCAAGATTACGAAAAGACAATTATTCTTTGGGGAACTGGAATTATTGGGCTTGGAGCAATATTAGGGTTTGTTTACTTAAAGTTTTTCATAATTGATGCTACAGATAAACGAATTCATAAAATATTAAACTCAAAAAATGTAGCAATTGTAGAAGGTACAATTAGCAATTTTAAAAGTATAAGACCTTTATCAAAAAGAGGAATCGTAACCCAAGAAAGTTTTACGGTTGATTCGGTTAACTTTTCATATTCCGACGAAGTTCTTGGAAGATTTAATCGATTTAGCAAAACTAATAATGGTGTTTTTAAAAATGGTTTACCTGTGAGAATAACTTATGGAAAGGGCAAACATGAAATACTAATGGTTGAAATTAAAAAATAATTACAGTCTATAACATCAGTTTGGCAAAATTGTTTGGTTAGTAATTATTAGGAAACTTCTGTGCTTGCATTCTTTTTCCGAAAGACGTATTTTCTTTCTAACCTTTTCTGTATACTTGTGAGTAACAATAATAAGAATCGCAACTTTGCTAAGCAGCTGGAATGTTAATAATTCAAAATTTCATCCTTAAACATCCAAATCAAATGTCTTTCTCAATAAATCTAAAGCAGGATTAATCTGTTTTAAACGTTCAAATTTTTCTTGTGGTGTGAAGGCGTATTTATTTTCAGTAGTTTCATTTACAACAACTTCAATGGTAATATCGTGGTTGTGTAATTTACCTCTTAAATAGCCTAATAATTCAATCGAACCTGATAAAAACTCTTCTTTGGTACTTTGGTTAGGAAGTTCTAAGGTGATTTTTGTACCGTTTAATGTTGGATCGTTCATTTGCATGTACGTTGCCATTAAACGTTTTCCGCTGTCTACCATTTTCTGAGCAAACTTGTTCCATTGCAACAACATATCAGTTTCGTTAAAGGATTCGGAAGGCAATTCTTCTTTGTGTCTTTGAACGGTTTGTTGTTGGGCTTCCAACTCTTTTTTCGCTTTAATACTCGCTAAAGAAAGTGCCGAAACTTTAGTTCCTGTTGGATTTAAATTCGCTAAAACCGGTTTTAGTGTTTCTGGAACAATTGGAGTAACTACTTCATTTTGAACTTCTGGAACAGACGATACGATTGGCTCACTTGCCATTGGTTCTGTTATTACAACAGGTTTAATTTCCTCAATTGGAACTTGAGTTTTTAATGAAGAAACTTCCGAAATAGAGTAGGAGTTGTTCTTATAATAAGTAGCCGGAATGATAAATTTAGCTACTTTTTTTTTTCTCCATCAAAAGTGATAGAGGCTAATTGCATCAAACAAAGTTCAACTAAAAGTCGCTGATTTTGACTGACTTTAAATTTCAAATCGCATTCGTTTGCCAATTCAATTCCTTTTATCAAGAAATCGTGCATTGCTTTGTGCGATTGCACTGCATATAAGGCTTGCGCTTGTTCGCCAGCTTCCAATAAAGGTAAAGTAGCCGGATTTTTACACACTAATAAATCTCTAAAATGCGAAGCCAAACCAGCAATAAAATGATGCCCATCAAAACCTTTTGCTAAAATATCATTATAAGCTAAAAGTAAATCCGGAATTTTATTTTCTAAAATTAAATCGGTGATTTTGATGTAATATTCAAAATCTAAAACGTTTAAATTCTCGGTAACGGCTTGTCTAGTAAGGTTTTTCCCACAGTACGAAACCACTCTGTCAAAAATAGACAAAGCATCACGCATAGCACCATCAGCTTTTTGAGCAATGATGTGTAGGGCGTCATCTTCAAAGGTAATTCCTTGTTCTTTCGCGATTTCGGCTAAATGTTCTTTTGCATCTTTAACCGTAATTCTTTTGAAATCAAAAATTTGACAACGCGATAAAATCGTTGGGATAATTTTATGTTTTTCAGTAGTCGCTAAAATGAAAATGGCGTGCTTTGGTGGCTCTTCTAATGTTTTTAAGAATGCATTAAAAGCTGCCTGAGAAAGCATGTGCACCTCATCAATGATATAAACCTTATATTTTCCAGTTTGTGGAGGTATTCTAACTTGGTCAATAATACTTCTAATATCATCAACTCCATTGTTGGAAGCCGCGTCTAATTCAAAAACGTTAAAAGAGAAATCTTCATAAGGATCATCATAACCTTCCTGATTAATTTTTCGAGCTAAAATACGGGCACAAGTTGTTTTTCCAACACCACGAGGTCCAGTAAATAACAAAGCTTGTGCTAGGTGATTGGTTTCAATAGCATTTAATAAAGTATTGGTAATAGCTTGTTGGCCCACAACATCTTTAAATGTCTGCGGACGGTATTTACGAGCTGATACGATAAATTGTTCCATGAATAACTATTGAATCACAAATATAGGTTGGGAAATTCCAAAAAACAAATTCCAAAATCTAAATTAGAGGTAAACTTTGTAAAAGTTATTCACAATTTTAAATTGTTGACTATAGCGAAGATGAATTCTTTTTTTTAATAGCAAGTTTAGAAATTACATCTATATTCTTATCGGATGAATTAGAAGCAGTTCCAGTAATAAATACGCCTTTAAGTCCGTATTTTGAAACGATTCCATAAACATTAGTTTCGTCATCTGAATTTGAATTCTCTTCATAATGTAAAATGTGTTGAATAGTATAATTTTCAGGATGCAAAATGATATCTTCTTTATTTTGATTAAAATCAAATGTAAACCCTTTCTCTCTTAATTTTAAAAGTACTTCGGATAATGAAACAGAGTGATAAATAGTTGACATAAGAATTTGTCGTTAAAAATTTTCAACCATTAAATTTACGAAAATATTAGTTCATATGGATAAAGATTATGTTAAACTATGTATTAATTTTTCTTTAAAACGTTTTAAATTATCGTAAGTTTGCACCGCAGACCGCCTTATCGTTCCCGATTTTCGGGAGAGGAAAGTCCGGACACCAAAGAGTAGCATAGTGGGTAACGCCCATCCGCCGAAAGGTGAGGACAAGTGCAACAGAAAGTATGTACAGATAATGCTGTAGTGAAACCAGGTAAACTCTATGCGGTGAAATGCCAAGTATATCAG
>VFQS010004341.1_pt1 | contig 10333 bp, 19 predicted proteins | sample 3512361 | NCBI WGS metagenome assembly VFQS01 (sample SAMN10412375, study PRJNA504923) | tailings metagenome | isolation source: Relicate 1 Philex TSF3 active mining | place: Philippines | reverse complement strand
CCCAGAAAAAATAGATTTTCTAAAGATAGATTGCGAAGGTGGTGAAGCTGAAATTATTCCACAATTAAGCGAAGAAAGGCTCAGTGATATAAGAAAAATATCCATGGAGTATCACCAGGGTTTGCTGGGACCAGAATTGAGAGAAGAATTTACATCTAAAGCAAGATCACTAGGATTTGAATCATTCACTCTATTCCATGGGGACGGGAGCTTAGTGCAACTACATTTATGGAAATAATTTTTTTACTCCGAAACTAATACTTAATTTTACCGGATATAATTAAATAGGATATGGAACCAGTAAAGGATATATTTGAACAGATGAAAGATGAGAGGGAATCCAGACCCTGGATAGTAAGAAAATGGGAAGGACTTTCCTCCTGGTGGAGATTTGAAGGAAGATATATTCCTGGAAATATCCGCACCGGGATTTCTAATTTAATCTACTGGTTTCCTGTTATTTGGAAAGACCGAAACTGGGATGACAGTTACATCTTTGAGGTTATGATTCACAAGCTCAAAGCTCAATCTAAGTGCATCGGGAACCGTGACATTCACACAGCAGCTAAGAGAGATGCTGAGATCATGATGACCTGCGTTCGTTTGATGGAAAAGATTAGGGAAGAACACTATGCATTAGAATATTCCGATTATCACAAAAGCAAATTTTGGTTTGAACCCTTACAAGAAAAAGAAGGGTACAGTACTATGGAATCCAGATTGATTGAAGAAAACTTTGATGATTACTTTAAGAAGTACCCATTGATACACAAAAGAGTTCTAAATGGTGAAGGTGTATTTCCTAGGGAAGACCGAGAGGAAGACAAACAAATCATAGCTATGAATATAGGTCAGATCAATCATGAAAGAGCGAGAAAGCTGCTTTTCAAAATCATGGAAGAAAATATTGAAGGCTGGTGGGACTAGGACTTGAGAATATTGTGGAAGCTTACAAGGCAGAGTATCTTGGGAAAAGATTCGTTTATGTCTCTAAATATGGACCGACATTTGGAACGGTAAAAGATATTAGAATCCATACAGAATTTGATTTCTCTGACAATCAAATGAAAAAGATTCTTTATGGGATTGAAGAAATACCAGCCAGCAAGGAATGGTGTGGATTCAGACCCGTAATAAATATAGTTTCGGAGAATGGGAATCTCTACAATTTAACAAAAGAAAAAGTTTACTTTATAGAAAATGAAGAATAATAATTATCTAACCGATGAACAATTCGAGAATTTCCTGGAGTCGATTGGTGGTGTTGAAAATGGATATTTTCCAGATCGAGGACCTATAAAATCAAGGCATTTCTTTGGTGTTGGTAATGGTTGGCTCGGCTTAATTAAAGACCTCATCGAAAAGGCAATAGCAGCTGGATGGAATAAGCAAACTACTCAGGTAAAAGAAAAATTTGGAGGTTTGAGATTTTACATTAATGGTGCTCCTGATGAGGTACACAATCTAATTTCCGAGGCAGAAACAGCAAGTCAAGAAATTTGCGAAGAGTGCGGGAATCCTGGAAAGTTACAAACTACTGGGTGGTGGCAAACACTTTGTGAAGAACACATAAAAAAAGAAAATAACAAATGAAAAGAATATTAAGAATTACTGTTGGACTTCCACTCTGTCCAATCCCTATGTTTCTAGCCACTTGGGTATGGCTATTTACTACCACTGAAGCGACTTGGACAGAAAGTGTCGGTTATTATACCTGGTGTTTAGCATCGGGGGATTGGGATAAATTACCTGAATAATAAAAAAACAAATGAAGATTACATTTATATCAGATACACACACAAAGCACAGATTTTGTGAACACGCGTTAACAGGTGGAGATGTTTTAATACACTCAGGTGATATAATGAATAGCGGTTGGCACGAAAGAGAAGTTAAAGAATTCTTAGATTGGTTCTCAGAGCTTCCCTACCATCACAAAATTTTCGTTGCAGGTAATCATGATCGTTATTTCCAGATTTACCCGGATCGAATCAGAGACATGATCGAGGAGTCCTACAAACACAAACTTGTTTACCTTGAGGACGAATGGATTGTAATCGACGGGGTGAAGATATATGGAACGCCATGGCAGCCTGAATTCTACAATTGGGCATTTAATCTACCAAGAGGTGGTGCTAAACTTCAGGAAAAGTGGGAAGCAATTCCGGAGGATACTGACATTTTGGTTTCTCACGGACCAGCGATGGGTTACCTTGACGCTTCTGGACCTCCGTACAACGAGCCAAATCTTGGTTGTGAGCTACTAAGGAAAAGAATTATTGAGATCAAACCCAAAATCCATGTATTTGGACACATCCATGGAAGCTATGGGTATTTGTTTAATGGAAGCACACACTTTTTCAATGCTTCAATCCTGAATGAAAGATACGAGTACAGGAATACCCCAATGACGGTTATTTGGGATGTGGAAAGAAACGAGGTTGAGTTCTTAGACTAACCTTTTGACCCTTTTTGTGTCGAAAGCTTTACGATAAACTTCTAGAGCGTTCGAAAATCTGCCAAGAAGAAGCTGAGAAACTGCAATAGGATCTTCAGAGTAAGCTTGATAGAATTCCGAATCTTTGATCTCTTTATTTGCAGTTAGACCCCACACAAAAGAATAAGAAGTTACGATCTTGCTTGTTTTAAGATAATCGAAAACGTCATCTAGAGCGGTAAATTTCTTGCCCTTATTTTCTGCGTAAACGAGATCTGCAGAGAACCATCCATGATCTTTGTACAATTGGAAGGCTTCTCTAGGACCAGCAGCTATCATTACTTCGGTTAGTGGACCTTCATTTGGACTATCCCAAGAAAAAACCCATCCTTGGTAATTCTTGAAGCCAATGTCTCCAAGATCTCCCATTAGATCTAAAAGATCCGCGTCTTCATATTCGTTGAGTGGTTTGATGTACTTTTTCACGAGAATGTTGAATTAATTTTTTCCTTCCAGAGCTCCTTTATTGCCCTTCTTGCCATAGATCTATGTTCTTGTGGTATTCCTTGAATTCTTTCCTCGAAATCAGCTAACAAATCATCAATAGCCATTTCTGCAGCAGGTCCTGAAACATCCGCGTACATATTATGATCTGCAGTCTCCTCAAAGAAATCGTCCCAATTTAGTATTTCAGGTAAGGGCTTCTCAAATCCGGTTTTGCTGAGATCCTTTGAAAGACCTCTTAGTTCTTCGTCTGTATATTCTTTGATGTGTTTCATTTTTTCATCCTTTGTTCTACAACATCCCAATCTATTACTTCAAAGAAATCCTGAATATAAGATTTCCGGTCTGCTTTGTGTTTGAGATAATATGCGTGTTCCCAAACGTCCATTCCGAGTAGGATCTCTCCAACAAACGCACGATCCATTAGAGGATTGTCTTGATTTGTTGTAGTCATAATTTCTAAAACGTTTCCGTTTTGTACAAGCCAAACCCATCCAGATCCGAATTGATTTAATCCTGCGTCTAGGAATTGTTTTTTAAATTTAGCCAGGCTCCCAAAATTTCTGATGATTGCCTCACGGAGTACTCCTTTGGGATTTTTCTTTTCAGGGGACAGATTTTCAAAATAGAGAAAATGGTTATAAAATCCTCCACCGTTATTTCTGACCTTCGCAGAATATTTTCGAATGTTTTTCAGGATCTGTTTAATACCTTGCATATCAGGACCCATGAAAACATCTATATTTTCTTCTTTTACAGCTTCGTTTAATTTCTTAGTGTAAGCGGCATAGTGAACATTATAGTGTTCATTCATAGTTGCTTTATCGATCGAAGGTGCTAGAGAAGAAAGCGAATAATTCAGAGGCTTTCTTTCGAACTGCACTTTTTTACTGTCAAAAATAGGAGAAAGCTCGGAATAATCTTTAAGATGTTTCATATAAATAATAGTCAATTATATATCCACAAAAAATTAAAGGTAACTCTTCAAATGGAATTTTTAAAGAAAAGCCCACACCTGGATGACTTCTCGTATCACGAAGCATTAGATCGATGTCATCTGGTAATGTCTATGCTCAATGAGCATCTAATTGAACATCCGGTGTTTGACTCACACCAAGAGGAAAGAAATAGGTTAGAGGAGGCATCTGACATAATTTGGGAGGTTTACCAAAGAATTGGATCAGCAACAAGAGAACCAAACGAAATCAACGGACATGCAGTATAGCTCACTACTTTCCCTTATAATGGGATTTAAAAAAATATCGGAGGATTGCTCAGAACTCTACGACATCGGTGTAAATATTATAGATGGAAAGTATTCAATCACAGAAACAGCGGAAAAAATACTTGAACGAGTTTTCACCAACGAATACGGAGAAGAAGGATGGGAATGGGTTTCTTGGTTTATGTTCGAGAGTGACTATGGACAGAAGGACTGGAGTTCTGCACCAACATACACGAGAGATGAGAATGGAAATTATCAAAAAATCCACGAGAAAGGAGAAGTAAGGTTTGGAGCTCACGATGAAAAGGGAAATCCAATCTGTTATTCTTATGAAAGCCTCTGGGAATATTTAGAAGCTAATCACAGGAAGAAATGAGCAATAAGATAGATCTTTTTTTACTTTCGGCCAGGAGAATAGCTCTTTTTAAAGAAACCATAATTTCATTTGTACAAAAAAATGAGGATTCCCTAGATTCAATCAACAAGGTATGGATCCTTGACGATAGATCTACATGGGAGGAAAGGAAAGAAATGTCAGACCTCTGTTTTCAATTATTTGGAGACAATGTTTTTCTAGTTTCATTTGATAGTCAAAGAGAATTTGCATGGATCGATAAATTTAACTTTATTGGTAAAGCGGCGGAAAGCGACTTTGTTTTATTACTGGAAGACGATTGGAGATGCTTAAATAACATCAAAATAAAAGATCATCTTCTTATTTTGAATTCCTTTCCTAATGTGACGCAGATTGCTTTTTGCGATCCGCTTTGGATTCAAGACGAAAACATCAAAAAATTATATCCAGCTGGATCCAAGTACTGGAATAACCCCTGGCCAGAACCATTTAAACACATCAATAATCGAGTAGAAAATGGGTGGTCTTTTGTTACTGTTAGAATGAGACATTATACAAATAATCCAGCAATAACCAGAACCGAATGCTTCAGGAAACAAAATTTTCTTTACGAGAGTGGATTCGAACACAAATTTGCAGATGGACAAAAGGACCCAATGCAGTTTTTCACAACAGATCTCTTCTTTGAACATCTTGGATATAATAATGCACTAGAAAAAAGAAAATAAGGAAGCATGGAAGAAATAAATTTACATGGGGTTGTTTTCAAGTTTGATCCAGAAAACAACAAAAAAATATCCAATTTCAACTGGTTTATGGAATACTTTAAAACTGGTAGGTGGGAAATTTTTACGTACGATATATTTAATCATTGTGCAAAAAAAGACAAGATTGCTTTAGATATAGGAGCTTGGATAGGACCAACAAGTATTTGGTTATCAAAAAACTTTAAAGAGGTATACTCATTTGAACCCGATCCAGTTGCTTTCGAATCCTTGAGAAAAAACCTAGAAAGCAGTGAATGTAAAAATGTCTTACCCATTGACAAAGCCTTGTATAGTGAGAAAACTTCATTGGGGTTTGGAGTCAACCCGGCATTTGCACACGAGGGACTCGGAGCATCGACCAGCCAATTAAAGACAGATATATCCGAACTGATTGTACAAACCACAACATTTAGGGAATTGTCCAGGATGATCAGATTTGAAGATGTATCGTTAGTAAAAGTAGATATCGAGGGATCGGAAGAACATATCATAGAGGACCTTTTTAAATATGCTTCGATTTATAAATGGGATGTCCTTATGGAAATACATCCTCAATTTATGTCTTTTGATGGGCTTGAAAACTTCGATCTTACAATTAGAAAATACATGCCCGAAACAATAGAAAAGGGAAATCAAAAATTTTTTAGATTCGGTCGGAACTAAAAGTAGAAATATTAGTAATATATAAAGAGAGCGGATCCTTTTACCGTTTGATGTCCAGAGTCGAAAATCGGCTTTTGAGTAGTCTTCACCGGCTACGATTGGATTTTAAAAATTAAAAAAGGAACATATGAAAATAACAACCAACAGCTACAGGCAGAAAAGTAGTTTCAAGCCAGAAGCATGGGTAGCCACCCAGAAAAATAGGCAAAAGGTCTACAAAGGTAGCAAGATCTATCTAGAAGACGGACAGGAGTTCGAATTAGAACTCCACAATCCAACAAAATCAGTTTATTTAGCAAAGGTCTTAATCAACGGATCACACATTAGCCAGAGAGGAATTATTCTTAATCCTGGCCAAAGAGTATTCCTTGAGAGATTTATCGACGACAATCGAAAGCTGGTTTATCAAACCTACGAAGTAGAGAACACCGAAGAGGCAAAAGAGGCAATTTCAGAAAATGGAAAGATCTCAGTACAATTCTTTGAGGAATCCAAAATCATTCCTTCTTTTGGCGGTAGCACGATCACCTGGACAACCTATCCTTCGACGTTTACTTACACGACACAAAACGCGAACCTGGGAGATTATTTTACCACTAATGGGTCTTTTACTCAATATGGTGGCATAGGGAATATCAACATGTCTTCAATTAGTCATTCAGGAACAACAACCACTGCAACCAATAATGCAGGAAGTATTGAGACAGGAAGGGTACAACAGGGAGAAGAATCAGATCAATCTTTTGAAAACGGATTTGGTACCTTCAATGCATGGGCTTCTCACACAAGCTCGTACCAAATCCTGCCAATATCTCAACTTCCTGTTGAGGTGTCGGATATGAGAAACTATTGTTCTGGTTGCGGAACAAGAATTCGAAAATCAACCTGGAAATTCTGCCCTAACTGCGGCGAATCTCTAGAATAATAAAAAGGTAAAAGGAAACGCTCGATAATCCCAGGTTTTTAATCTGGGATTTATTTTTTTTACTGGATTCTAATTATTATATTAGCAGCATGAGTAGATATCAAGCAAGAGGGATAAATCCAGAAAACAAAGACACAGTTGACGTTTTCTGGGGATGGGACGAAGTTCCAGGATTCAAACCCGGATATTTTTTCCAGGTATATAGTAGAAGAAAAGAGGACGTAGAGAAAGACGGCGAAGGAATCTTAGTCAATGAAGGTTTCTTACAAGGCATTTCTGAAGAAAGACTCTCACAACTAAAAACGATATGGAAAGTAAAAACCAAACTCTAGAAGAACAGAAAAAAATGCAATTGCTTTTTAGTAAGCTTAGGAGTCCAATCCACTACACATACATTGCACAATACATATTGAGAGAAGATAAGGAGGAAACCCTCTCAATTCTGTCCAAAATGGAAAAAATGGGAATAGTTGAGGAAAGTAAATACGCTAAGGGGTATTTCGTTAATTCAACCGGACCATCCGGACCTTCAGCAGGAATAGATTTCAATTTATTGTTATCATCCACCGATAGTCCCAAAGCTCAATCCATCTGAATATCCTCCCATTTTTTATAAATTCCTCGGAATAATAATCAAATGTTTGTCTATCTTGTTTTCTAAGGAAGACGATGTTCTTTTTTACCGACGTACTTGTTTTTCTGAATCCATCAGAGCAATCGATAATTTTAATATCTGGGGAATAGTTTCCATGATTATTTACGAATTCGATTTCAAAGTCCTGATATAATTCCCGAATTTTTCTTTTTTTGTAGTTTGGTAAATCCTTACCAAAATATTGGATTATACCAGAAGAACTCTCCCATCCCATTCCTAAGAAAACTATGATATCTGCCTCTGAATCAAAAAAGTATGGATCATATGGGGATTCAATTTTTTTAAGAGAAAGCCAAGAGAAAAACTCTTTCTGACATCTTTCGATTTTTTCTTTTTCTTCGGGAGTCCTTTGAATATTACAGTTAGAGTTGCTTCTCATTTCATACCGGATGTAGACACGGGGTAGACATAAAATATCACCAACTGTTTCGAAGCTTTTGACTATAAACATGTCGTTTGTCCGAATGATGTCATTTACGTCTGTGAAAATCTCTTCAAATTTAAAATCAAAACCGTTCCTCCAAACTCGACCAACAAAATCGTGCTTAAAGTCCAACTCGCTGTTTCTGTGGAAAGTGAATCTATTAAATGATCCATTCTCTTTTACCCATTCAGATCCGCTTAAAATGCAAACTACCGAAGGGAATCTTTCAAACCAATAAAGACAGTGTTCGAGATAACTTGGATGAACTCTGTCGTCAGCGTCTATGTGAAACACATATTTTCCGGTTGCGTATTTTTGAGGATCGCTGAAGATCTCGCGTTTTCTGTTTTGGAAAATCAATTTCACTCTCTGGTCCTTTTGAGAAAGGTCTACAATCGCTTTGACTGTTTTCTCACAGGGAGAAAAATCATCGGTGATAATCCATTCCCAATCTATTTTCTGTTTTTTAATATCCTCATAAAGCCTATAAACATAACCATCACCCTCTCCAAAGAAAGATGTTACAATAGAAAACGTTGGGGATTCGGTATTCAAAGAAAATAAATATTTTGTTTTTTAGTGACTGTGATAATGAATGTTTCAGAATTTGAAATTTTTGGCCTTGTGACTAATACAATAAGAAAACCAAGTTAATGAAAAACCAGCATTTACCACTAATGACCAAAGAAGAAATTGTTGATTTAGTTTGTTATCTAAATCGGGAAACCGTTATGTTGGAAATTGGTGGAGGTAACAGCACAGTTTTTTTATCAAGAATAGTAAAAAAATTAGTAACATTGGAACACGACAAAGGCTGGGGAAATACAATCAAAGGATTTGAAGGGCTGCAGGACAAGAATTGGGAATTACATATAGTTGAACCAAATTGGCCTCAATCTCATTGTTTTGCTCCTGCAGAAATCGGTCAGTTTGACAACTATGTAAATTTCTTGGAATCCCTAGATGAGGATTTTTTCGATGTCATTTTGGTAGATGGTAGAGACAGGGTTAGATCTGCGAAAGCAACTATAAACAAACTCAAAGTAGGTGGAGTCATGCTTATACACGACTTTTGGAATCGCACAAAATACCACTCAATCCTCGAAGACGAAAGTCTTGAATTGATAGAAGACGAAAACTCGCATGGGAAAGAGGCAAGCAACACTTTGGTTGCTTTAAAAAGGATAAAGTAATTCCTAAGGTCTTTGATCATTCCACTCGCTTCCGGTGAGAATGTCAAGTATTTGATGATAAGTGTATTCTGGGGATTTAGTTGTCAATGCTGTTACCGATGAAGGTTGTGGCATATCATACTTCACAAAAGTTTTTGTTCCATCAACATTTTTTCTTAGAGTCTCAGGAGAGGTTTCGTAAACCTGATCGAAATCGATCAATCCGATCTCTGACACATCGAAGATAACATATCTTCTAGATTCGTATGCTGCTGCCATTTTAATAGATTATTAAAGTATTTATCTAGCAAACATCCCTTTGTTTCGTTTTTTTTATCGAACTCTTTTTCTTAACTTAGCAATATGGGAAATTTTAATTTTGGGTATAGAACAAAAAACACGAGCGGGTGGCAAAGGGGACCGATCTTAGATCTCTTGAGGGATATCCCTTTGGCTGAAATATTTATACAAATAAAATTTTGGGCTAATTTTTTCAGAGTTTTGAATCGCAGAAGTTTAGGAAGCACGTCCGTTTTTGTAGAAGGTATGACCAAATTCAGGTCTGAAGAGAAAAGGAATTTTGAGATTCCCGATGGAGCTTCCCAGTATGTTCGGATTCATATTCCAATTTCTTTGAAACCATCCTGCATGCTAACCAATGAAGAGCTGGAGCTACTTTCAGACCTTAGTAATTTGGGATTTTCAAAGACCCACTTTGATCTTGATTTTTATGCATTAATTGGAACAGATGTGGTAATTTCCGATCGTGCTTTTGAGGGCACCCACATTGGATTTAGATCACTAATCAAGATAGCCACTCAAGAAAAAAACTCGGATAGATCTAGGTACATGCATTTAGGATTAATAAAGCATAGTTCAGAAAACGATATTTTAATTGAGATGTGCTCAGATGTTTTTAAAACCTATGAAATAAGAACAGATTTTATATTAACCGAAGATGAATTGTACTATCTACAAAGAGAGTGTCAAGATTTCGGGGTTGAGAATATCGTAAATATCTACGGGAAAACTCTAGCAGTACATAACATTAAGATTTCACAAAAACTAGAAATGGGGGCAATTGAGGTTTTGAAATTGCACGCTTCGCCAATCCAATTTAGTTAACATACAAGATTTGAGGATTTTGCAACTTAGTACAAAAAATATGGAAATTGGAAAAACACTCAGGTGGTTCTCACCTTTTGG
>VFQS010004339.1_pt1 | contig 10336 bp, 8 predicted proteins | sample 3512361 | NCBI WGS metagenome assembly VFQS01 (sample SAMN10412375, study PRJNA504923) | tailings metagenome | isolation source: Relicate 1 Philex TSF3 active mining | place: Philippines | reverse complement strand
CCTTCAGCAAGGCATTTTGAAAATAGAACGACCCATTGCGCCATTGTGAACCCTCATTAAGAGCAGTTGGTTGAGCATCCTGCAATATTTCACCTGGAAGTTTAACTGTTTTTTTTCCTTTGGTAAGATAAACGGATTTAAAATGGTCGCTAACCTTGACCTTTCCGGTGTAGCAAAATACCGATAATTTTTCATCTCTACTTCGAACATTGAAGGTAGTACCCAGGACGGTTACGGTTCCTTCTGTGGTAACCACAGAAAAGGTATTGCCTTTTGTAACTTTAAAATAGGCTTCACCCGTTAATTGGATTTTCCGACGGGTATTAAACCTATTCCCACTATAAACAAGCTTGGAGCCAGCGTTTAATGTAACCTGAGAATTATCGGGTAAGGTTAATGAAGTTATTTCAACATTTTCTGTTTTAAAGGTTTCAACTTGAGGTAAAAGGCCAATAACCAAAAAAATAAGAACAGCGGCAGCTGAAGCGGCGTATAAAAAGATGGATCTGAAAGGACGTATTTTTCCTTTTTCAGTGGTTGCGTTATCAATTTTATTCCAGATTCCATCGAGGTAGGCCTTTTCAACGGGTAAATCATTTGTGCTGAAATGCTCAATTAATTTCTTTGCTGCCGCAGTATCTTCCATAATTTCGGGATTTTTTCGTATTTTTTCTTCCCAATAATTGGCATCTTGCCAGGAATTGTTTTTTACCCAGCGAATGAAAGATTCATCCTCTACAATCTCATTAAATGAAGGTAATCGTTCTTCCATAGCTTATTGTGAAAAAAGTTCATCTAAATATTTACTTCTGTTTTGAGCATTGTAAACCATCTTACAACTCCCATTCCCACTTTGCATCATACTTATACAGGTACCATCTTTATTTGTCGCATCTAAATGTCGTCGATTCAATGCACAGTGGCCGAGTTCATGAAAAATAACATATTCCTTTTCTGTCATATTAGCAGTTTCCCAAAATAACCTGTCAATCATCAGGTGTTTTTCCCCTGAAGTTAATTGGTTGCACCTACCTAAGACCCCGTCGGTTTCAATATCAATTATTTGTCCTATAATATCTTCCATATTTATGTTTTGTCCCCTTAATGAACCTTCCTTTTTAAAAGATTCAAAGAAAAAAGTTAATCTTTCGTCCACTTCAGCTACAATTAAATTATCTTCTTTCTGACAGGAAAGAAATGAAATAAACAAGAATGGGAACAAATGATTTTTTTTCATTAAAAATATTTAAACAGTTAATTATATGTTAAGAAGCAATAAAATGGAATTTTGTACTCATTTTTCAGGATTATTTTATTAATAAAAAAATAAGTACAAAAATAGATATCATACTTTTCCTTAATGCCTCCAAAGCGCGCGTGACCAAATTACGGGCAGATTGATAATTAAGTCCCATAATTTCAATTATCTGATCGTAATCCATTTCACTATAAAACTTAAGGTACAAAATTTCTTGTTGTCGACTGCTCAATTTACTTATTGCAGCGGTTAATTCTTTTGATCGCAGTAGTGTATCCTCATTTTCGATCCAACTATTTTCCACGGAGAAAGAAATGTCGTTTTTAATATCGGTTTCAGGATCTAAGGTTTGGGTTTTAAGATTTTTATTGAGATCCTTAATAAGCTTACGCCTAAAAGAAACATATAAATATTTTCTAATGTGATCTGTTTGACCTATGGTTTCCCTTTTTGTCCATAATTCTACAAATAGATCCTGGAGACTATCGGCAATAAGTTCTTTATCGGCGGTAAATTTTTTGCCATATTTGGCAAGAGCCTCCGCTTCATTTCGGAAAATTGATTCAAGGGCATTTTTATTTCCCAACTTTAGTTGTTGCCAAAGTTGGGTATCATCCGAAAATGTATTTGGCATAATGATAGGCGTCAGTAAGAATAGTTTTAAAAGGAAGTTGGTAAAATTAAAATTATTTTTATTAAAGTGAGTACAAAATAAACGGTAGAGTCTTATCTAAATATTATAATAAATATTCCAGAACACAAAACGTAAAATTATGTTAAAGCAAATGTTTAAATTAGGAAGTTTGGTGGCCATTTGTGGTACCCTTTTATTTACTGGTTGTGAGCAAATGGATGCTGACATTGCATTGAGTGAAGATTTCAACCCAACGGAGAGGCTGGCATTTGGAGTGGCAGGACATGAGGGAGCTGGACCTAGAGGAGGTCATGGTGGTGGGGAAAAAGGAGGACCCAAAGGCTTTGGAAAATGTTTTGAGCTTGTATTTCCAGTAACTGTGATTTATCCTGATAAAACAACTAAGGAGGTTGCTAGTAAGGAGGCCTATATGACCTTAATTAAAAGCTGGAAAGAGGCAAATCCTGAAAGTAAAGAAAGACCAACGTTAGCTTTTCCTTTTGAAGTTACCTTAGAAGATGGCAGCACAGCTACCATTGAGAATGAAGATGGATTAAAGACCTTAGCAATGAGTTGCCGTCCTGAAGGCGGACCAAAAGGAGGAATTTGTGGGGGTTGTTTTACTCCGGTTTTTCCTGTAACTATCTCATTTCCTGATGGAACATCTAAAGTAGTAGCATCAGCTACAGATTTTAAAGCTCAATTAGAAGCATGGAGATCGGCCAATTCAAGTGCAACGGGTCATCCTCAGATTACCTTTCCTTACTCTGTAAAATTGAAATTAGACAGTAGTATCGTTGTGCTAAAAAATGCTGATGATTTGAAAGCGTTGATGGCAGCATGCAAAGAGGAGAGACCTCACAGACCTTCTTGCTTCAGTGTCGTATTTCCTGTGACCATTGTCTATCCAGGTGGTAAAGAGGAGAGTGCTACAGATCAGAAAGATTTTGTTACGAAAGTGAGAGCCTGGAGAACGGCTAATCCTACCGCAACGGGGCGTCCCGAAATGAAATTTCCATTAACGGTGAAATTTACAGACGGAACAACCAAAGTGGTCAGTTCAAAAGAAGATTTAAAAACTACTGCCAGTGCATGTAAAGGTTAATTAAGTTTTTGTAAAATTAATGTGCTTTTGAGAGGCTGTCTAACAAGGTAGCCTCTTTTTGTTGTGGTACTATATACCTCCCTTAAAGGGATATTTTTAGGGTCTCCATTTAAAAGATTTTTCATCTATGGCTCTCATGGTACACAAAATACCGTCTAAATGGTCATACTCATGCTGTAATAACTCAGATAAGTCATCTGTCATATTCCATTCCTGGGTTTGCCAATTTTCATCTAAATATTTTATTGTCAAATTTTTATGTCTTTTTACTTTGACCAAAAGGTTCGGAAAACTCATGCAGTCATCCCAAAGTTCAAACATTTCTTCACTCAAAAAGGTGAATTCAGGATTTATAAATACGATTGGTTTGTCAATATTCATATAAATCAATCGCTTCATAATACCTAATTGTGGTGCAGCAATGGCTCGTCCGAAATTATATTTTTCTCTGATTTCCTGCATTACGTTGTGCAAGTCTGCTACCCAATCTTTAACTAAAGGTAATTCTGATGGCAAAACTGGTTTACAAACTTCGTAGAGTAAAGGATTGCCTAATTGTAATAAGTTTTCTAATCTTTTCATATATTATAAACTAAAAATCAATTTAATAATTTTTAAAGTTCCGATAAAACGAGTAGACTTAAAAATTAAATTTTTTCTGAAAATGTGGCTTAAGGGGAATGACTATAAATAGTAAATGCGAAGCAAAGTAGATCCTTTTGTAAAACTTTAGTTTTTGCAACTAAGGCCTAATTACCTGAAAAGTAATTAAATTGAGAGTTAACTCCAAAAAAGATATTATGATAATTAAAAGAACCATTTTTTCCTACCTCATTATTCTGTTAACAGGCGTAATGTATTTTCCCTTACAAGCACAACAAAAAAAAGGTACAAACCTTGCTAAATTTTCTGGCGAGTGGAAATCTAAAGAATCAATAAGTATGGGCGGAAATATTTATTGCGCGTATTCATTGGTCGACCGGATGTCCTCTAAAACAATGAAAATAGCAAATCAGGCAAATTTTCTTACCATAGAAACAGCAAATTTGTCTGCTGGATTAGCTTTGACAACAAGCCATGAAAAACTAATCTTCGATGGCAAAGAAAGTCAAGTTAGTTATGGCCCGGGAATAGAAAAGAAGTTTACCATAAAATGGGCCGCTGATGAACAAACTATGACGGTTAACTCAATTTCCTATCAGGGTCAAGTCATTCATTACGTGACAGAAGTCTGGAAGTTGAGCAGTGATGGTAAGTCTATTTCTGTTCGGGCAAACGCGAAATCAAACGTATGGGATGAAGAGCGATCCTGGGAAACCGTTTTCGAAAAAGCTAATTAGTTTTCAAATATATTTTAGTGAGGAATGGCTGTTTTCTGAGACTTTTGTGAAAATCCTACTGCTTTACGCAAAAAATTGTCACTAAAACTTCTGCTTGGATCTTCTATTAATTTGCTTGGTTCCAGTTTGGGTTTGTTTCCTTTGCCATTAATAATTATGGTCTGAACTATGATTTTTAGGATGAAAGGATTACCATGATTTTATGAGGGGGTTAAATCAATTTTTTCAAAGTTGTTGCATTGATGAAAAATAACTAAAAAAATAGTTACAAATATTTTGTAACTAAAAAAATAGTTATAAATTTGTCTCAACGAAAGGCAAAAGAAATACAAAACGCATGAAAAAATTAACGCAAGCGGAAGAGCAGGTAATGCAAGTCATTTGGAATTTGTCGGAAGGCGGATTTTTAAAGGATATCATCGAACTGTTGCCAGAGCCTAAGCCTCACTCGAATACCGTGGCAACGCTATTGAAGATTTTGGTGGAGAAGGGTTTTGTCCAAATCTCCAATCCCAATCGGAATAATCTGTATTCCGCGAAGATATCGAAATTAGATTATTCTGGTCAACGAATGGCTGGTTTGACGGAATCATTTTTCGAAGGGTCTTACACCAATGTAGTGTCCTACTTATTGGATAGGAAGCAGATGTCCATTGAAGATTTAGAACTCTTATTGCACAACTTAAAATCGAAAGGCGATGAATAAGACCGAACTTTTTATGTACTTGTTGAAGTCGATGATTTTGTCGGGTATTTTCTTTGGATATTATACGCTTTTCCTGAAGAACACGATTTACCACGCTTACAATCGTTTTTACTTGTTGGCTTCGATGGCTTTGAGTTTAGCGATTCCCTTCTTTAAACTTTCTATGTTTAGCGTAACAGAAGAACAAGCCTCAGGAGCAAAGCAGCTGTTGATTTATTTGACTCAACTTCCCGCGTCACCAGTGCAAGAAGCATATATCGACTGGGAAATCAAAGTTATTGCCGTCATTAGTAGCTTATTTGTGTGTTATTTGGTCTATTCGGTGGTAAGGATTTTCCGATTGAAAGCAATGAATAGTAAAACCCAGATGGGCGAATTTACCTTCATTGAAACGGATCTGGACGAAGCTCCCTTCTCGTTTTTCTCGAATCTTTTTTGGAAAAAATCAATTTCCATTGAAGATGAATGTGGTAGAAAAATATTACAGCATGAGCTCTCTCACATTCGCGAGAAACACTCCTGGGATCGCCTTTTTTCTCAACTTATATGTTCCGTTTTTTGGATGAACCCTTTCAACTGGATTATTCAAAAGGAATTGCAAAACATTCACGAATTTATCGCTGACCGCGATGCGGTGGGCACCGGAGAGGTGAATGCTTTTGCCAAAATGCTCTTACAAACTTATTACGGTAATCATTTTTTAAACCCGAGTCATTCATTTTATTATTCATCCATTAAACGAAGAATTATTATGTTAACAACCTCAAATGTTCCTAAATACGCCTACTTAAGAAAGGTGGCCGTGTTGCCAATGTTGGCCTTTACTTTGGCCCTGTTTTCCATCCAATTAAGTGCGCAAGAAGCCAAAGAGAATAAAGCAGAGGCACAATCGACAGCGGCAAAAGATCAAATACAAGCTAAGATTGATCAGAGACAAGCCGAGATTGATGTGGAAAAAGTAAAGATAGACCAAGAACGGGTGGTGCCAGAACAAGGGATAATGAAAGTTCCATCATTCCTCATGAGCTTGCCAGATATTGTGGATGCATCAATTGAGGTCATAGCTACTCCTACAAGCATTTTTTCAACTCCTTCTGACATTAAGTCGATGAATGTGGACACCAATAAGCTGGAAATTAGAGGGAATCGCAACGGAAAAGATGTAACAGTTACCGTGAACGGACCTAATGATAATTCAACGCTTATAGGGAACATCGAATTGAAGCCTTCCTCTGTCCAAAAAGATAATCCACTCATTGTTATTGATGGTGTCATTTCTTCCGACATAAATTTAAAAGAGATCAACCCCAACAACATTCTATCCATCAATGTCTTGAAGGGAGAAAAAGCCACAGCGAAATACGCAGAAAAAGGGGCTAATGGAGTAATTGAAATTACTACTAAAAAGCAATAGCAACGACGAGTTTAAAAAATGATTTAATATGATGTGATAGGCGGTGAATTTCATCAGCCTATTACCTTTTATTAGGGTTGCCGTATTTAAAAAAGCAGAAGTCAGGGAGGACTAAATGTTCGTTAAGGATAATATGGATAGATTTCGCAAGATTTTACACCTGTTTAGTATATTGCTAATACCATGTTCTATCAAAAATAAAGTTGATTGTTATCAACTTTCATCCTATAAAAGAGCCATTTAATGAATATTTTTAATAACGATTTTTATTCATCCTGACTACACTGGATTTAACTGTTTATCAAGAGACGCAATCCCCATTTGTTGCAATAAACGTTGAAAAGTATCCATAGATAAGGATCCGTTCGCCAGTTTTTTTCGAAAAGATGCTGCACCGGATTCACTGAAAATAAAATTTTGACTTCTCCATAAATTCAAGACCAATGGAATACGTTTTAGAATGGTTAAGAGGGTAATTAAGTCAGTACAGGTAGTATCAACGTTTACATCCGTATTTGCCAAATCAACTAAACCAACGTAAATTTTTTCATTGGCGAGTTGCGTTAGTTCAGGTATTTCCATTATTTCAAATGTCCAATCTCTCATAATTTGAAGAATGGATTGAACCCGTTTAAGGTCCATATCCCTCGATAATAATTGATTTTTAAATTCAATATTATAGATATGGGCTGCGGTATCTTTAAATGGGGTAGGAATGGGCATGTCAATTTCCTTTAATCCCAACATTAGGGGATAGGTTTCCTGAAACATTCCTCTAAAGGTATATTCTACAGATTTAAGACTTTGTTGATTAATCTGGTTCACAATTTTCCTTTTTTCATCACGGAAAAGATGCCAGAATGAAAATCTTTCCCCTCCACAATAATCTTGCATAATACCTATAACTCTCCCTAAATCAGTACCTTTAATGGCGGCATCGATTTTATTTGTCATTTTTTCAAAGGTCTCCACAGGCATATCCAGAGAAATCTGCCCATATAGGTTATACTGCCCAAGATAAAGAACCACAAAGGCAAATTCTTTGACTTTTAAGGTCGTTTGGGAAACGATGAGCGTTCTTCCAGCAGCTATGGCGTGCGTACCTGATTTCCAACGATTAAAATTCAAACTTTTCATTTGATAACTGAAGAGAGATAACTCTTCAGGATAATCTTCAAAAAGAGAGGAAGCTGCATAGTGCATACCCACTCTTTCCAATGAAACGGCAGCAGGAATTACATTTTTCTCATAGCTAACAGAACCATTTTCATACACATTACTTGGTATTTCTTTCAATTTTTGAAGAAATAAATCTCTGAATTGGCAAGAAGTCACTTGCTCGGCGTAATGCATGGCCCGATGGGCATATTGTAAAATCTGATCTGTTTCCAGTCCGGAAATTTCATCAAAAAACCAACCGCAACTCGTAAACATTAACAGCGTATGTCGCTGCATTTCCATTAACCTCAATAATTTGACTTCCTCCTCAGGTGTCAAAGATCGTGTCGCATGTTTTTCAAAAAAAGATTTAATGGATGCTGATTTTCTATGTAAAATCACCGCAATATAATCATTTCTGGCTGACCAGGGATCGCTCAGTAAACCTGCTGTTTCCTTTTCAAAAATGGGAATAAGATTATCTCTTAGGTCATTTAAAATATCCCGCAGCGGCCTTCGCCATTTTTGATTCCAGGTATTATTTCCTCCGGTATGGCACCCACAATCGTCCTGCCAACGATCCACGCCATGAACGCAACTCCAGGAACTATTTTCATGAATTTGTGCCTCATAAAGGGGAGGATTCTCCGATAAATACTGCCCGTAATTGGTAAGAGTTACGTTTTCATTGTGCATCAATGAATCAAAACAGGCCGCCAAAGCCATTTCTCCAAATTGATGGTGGTGCCCATAGCTTTCACCATCGGTGGCAATATGACTAAGTTGGGGGGAATCATTATCGTCGAAAACACGAATCATTCTGTCGGCAAAGGATTTTCCGTCATTCAACAAGCCATTAAAGGCAACCGATTGTGCGATACCACCGTCATAAAAGAAAAGAGTAATCGATTTACCTGAGGGCAATTTACACAAATAGGCATTCCTTGGATCTATATTATCATGAGAACAGGTTGTCCATTTTTCGTCAGATAATTTCCTAAATGCTTTACCTTGTCTGGGTGCCAATATGGTATAACGTATATCATTTTCTGCTAGAATTTCGAGGGTTTCTGTGTCAACCGCAGTTTCTGCCAACCACATACCCTCGGGTTTCCGTTGAAAACGAGATTCAAAATCACGAATACCCCATATAATTTGTGTCTCCTTATCACGCTTATTTGCCAGCGGCATGATAATGTGATTATATACCTGAGCGATAGCAGAACCATGACCGTTATAATAGGTAAGGCTCTGTTTATCAGCATCTAAAATAGCTTGATATGAGTTTGGGTCAAACTTTTCCATCCAGGCAAGGAGCGTAGGACCAATATTAAAACTCATAAAGGTATAATTGGAAACAATCCCTTTTATTTCTTGCTTATGGTTGAGCAATCTCGCCGCAGAATTTGGAGCATAGCACTCAAAATTTATTCTTTCATTCCAGTTGTGGAAAGGAGCCGCTGATTCCTGATATTCAATCTCGCCTAACCAGGCATTTTCACGCGGAGGTTGATAAAAATGTCCGTGAATACAAACGAATTTTTTGAGGTCTGATTTTAACATAAAATTTTGTAATATTGAGGTTGTAAAAGTAATCACCCATGCGTAAACTATTCTTATTATTATCCTTATTTTCTTTATTTCTTTTTAATGGTCTTTATTCACAAGCTCCAGAGAAATGGAATTCAGCTAAAATTTACCATGAAATACAGAAACTTAATTTCCTTGGTTCAGTCCTTTATCTGGCTGCTCACCCTGATGATGAAAATACCAGGCTCATCACCTATCTAGCAAATCACGGAAAAGCAAACACGGCCTATTTGTCATTAACCAGAGGAGATGGCGGCCAGAATTTAATCAGCCCGGAGATAAGAGAATTGTTAGGTTTAATAAGAACCCAGGAATTATTAGGCGCCAGGCAAATAGATGGGGGAAAACAGTTTTTTTCCAGGGCAAATGATTTTGGATTTTCTAAAAACCCGGACGAAACTTTCAGGATTTGGGAAAAGGAGAAAGTCATGGAAGATTTAATTGCCGTGATAAGATATTGGCAGCCTGATATTATCATTAATAGGTTTGATCACAGAAGCCCCGGGAAAACGCATGGTCATCATACTGCCTCGGCTATGCTTGGTGTTGAAGCATTTGATATGGCTGCCGATCCAAAGGTTTTTCCAAATCAGTTGAGTCGTTTACCCCTTTGGCAACCAAAAAGATTATTTTTTAATACCTCTTGGTGGTTTTATGGGAGTCAAAAAGCATTTGACGAAGCGGATAAGAGTAAATTGCTTCAATTTGAAGTAGGCGTTTATTATCCTTTATTGGGTAAATCAAATAATGAAATTGCCGCCGAAAGCCGGAGTATGCACAAAAGCCAGGGCTTTGGTTCTTTAGGTGTAAGAGGCTCGGAAACTGAATATCTGGAATTACTGAAAGGTGATTTGCCTGAAAATAATAATCTTTTTGCAGGTATAAATACTACCTGGAGTAGGGTGAAGGGGGCTGAAAAGGTAGGTGCTTTATTAAAAAAGGTGGAAAGTAATTTCTCCATGCAGGCGCCATATACCGTTTTACCTGACCTTCTATTGGCCTTAAAAGAGTTAGAAAAATTACAGGACAGTTATTGGAAAAGGGAAAAATTAAAAGATATTAAGCTCATTATTAAGCAATCTTTAGGACTCTTTCAGGAGGCAGTAGCCATGGAATCTGCGGCTACGCCAG
>VFQS010004338.1_pt1 | contig 10336 bp, 7 predicted proteins | sample 3512361 | NCBI WGS metagenome assembly VFQS01 (sample SAMN10412375, study PRJNA504923) | tailings metagenome | isolation source: Relicate 1 Philex TSF3 active mining | place: Philippines | reverse complement strand
ACAAAAAATGACTCTTTTTTCCCTCCTCGCTGACCCCGCGCAACAAGTCTATTGACTGAAAAAAGAAAGTAGGCAGAGGACGAGTGGCTGAATACCGCCCAAATGCCCAGAGCGGCGATAGCGCTTTTCCACAACCCTCAATGCGCTCCTGCCCACAAGCCTATCGTATCTGAACAGCTTTCGGGAGGCGAAAATACAAATTTGCAACCATGTTGCCAATTATCCATCCTAAAATTGCACCGACGAGGACATCGGAAGGGTAGTGCACGCCCACGTAAACCTGCCCGTAGGCTATGCTGGCGGCCCATAGATAAAGCCAGGGAATGATTTTTCGGTAAAAAACGCCCAAGGTCAGGCTGAGAAAAGTGGCCAGGGCAAAGTGGTTGGCCGCATGGGAGGACGTAAAGCTATATGCCTTGCCGCATCCGCTCAGCAGCCGGACGTCGTGCTGCAGCTCTGGGGCGTTACAAGGCCGCAGGCGCTTAAAAGTGGGCTTCATGATTTTGCTGCTGGCTATATCCGAAAGCCCCGCGCAAAGGATGGCGGCAAGTAGGAAAGGAAAGGCATTTTTTCGGAAGGTGTACAGCAGGAAAGCGAGCAGCGCCAGGTAAGCGGGTATCCAGGTCGTTTTATCCCGCCACCAGGGCATAACCCAGTCCAGCAGCCCCATGTGCCACTGCCCGTTGATCAGTTTAAACAACTCGGTGTCCCATTCAAGTAAGATATGCATAGCGAAATTGATTTTAGAAGAAACTGGTTGCGAGAGGTCAGCGACAAGGAATTTTTGATGGCTTGTCAGGGGGATTATCCAAGTCAAAAATACGCGGTTAACAGGCCTTTTTTTACTTTTGCAACAAAAAATAAAGTGGCTTTAATCAAATCAATTTCAGGATTCAGGGGGACCATAGGCGGGAGAGTGGGGCAGAACCTGACACCCCTCGACATAGTGGAAAGCGTGGCGGCATTTGGCATGTTGCTCCTCGAGGAATCTCCAAAGCCCAAAGTAGTCGTGGGTCGGGATGCCCGTATTTCAGGAGCCATCGTACAAGGGCTCGTCGTGCAAACCCTTCTTGCCCAGGGGATTGATGTGGTGGACGCAGGGCTTTCTACCACCCCTACCGTCGAAATGGCGGTCGTGTGGGAAGGCGCACACGGCGGTATCATCATCACCGCAAGCCACAACCCAAAGGAATGGAACGCGCTGAAGTTCCTGAACGCACAGGGCGATTTCATCTCCCCGCAAACGGGGAAACGGATCCTCGACCTGGCCCGGGATGCCGATTATTCCTTCGCCGGGGTAGATACCCTGGGGACTTTGTCGGAGGGAAAGGGGTTTTTCACCCGGCACATAGATGCGGTACTCGCTCATCCAATGGTGCGCCTGGCTGCGGTGCGGGATTCCGCTTTCCGCGTCGTACTCGATGCGGTCAACTCCACGGGATCGCTGGTGCTTCCCGACCTGCTCGCCCGCCTGGGCTGCGAGGTCATCGTCTTGAACGGCACCCCAGACGGCCATTTCGCACACAATCCGGAGCCTTTGCCGGAGCACCTGAAGGGCCTGTCCGAGGCGGTAGTAGCTCATCAGGCCGACTTGGGTATTGCCGTAGATCCCGATGTGGACCGACTGGCCCTGATCGCTGAAAATGGACTCCCTTTTGGCGAGGAATACACGCTCGTGGCCATCGCGGATTACGTATTGCGCACCAGGCCCGGCAACACGGTTTCCAACCTGTCTTCTTCCCGCGCCCTTCGGGACGTTACGATACAACACGGGGGGCAGTATTTTGCCAGCGCAGTGGGGGAGGTTCATGTAGCAGCCAAGATGCGCGAAGTGGGCGCCGTAATCGGCGGGGAAGGCAACGGGGGTATCATCGTACCGGAATTGCACTACGGGCGCGATGCCGTAGCAGGTGTAGCGTTGTTCCTGAGCGCCCTGAGCGCTTTCGGAGGCAGCGCCTCAGCGTTTCGGGCGCAATTCCCGCATTACGAGATGGTGAAAGACAAAATAGACCTGGATCCCTCCCTCGACCTCGATGTGCTGATGGGCCAGCTTGAACATATTTACCAACAGGAAACACACTCTACGATCGACGGACTAAAAGTGGACTTTGAATCGGGATGGGTACATCTGCGCCGCTCCAACACAGAGCCGATTATCCGTATCTACGCAGAGGCACCGAATCTGGAAGAAGCAAGCGAATTAGCCGCTAAGATCAAGCAACAGGTAAAAAATTTCGCAGCACGATGAGAAACCTCGCAATCCGCCCCAACCAGACTGCTCTCGAAGCGCATTTCGCACCGTTCCGGGAGAACACCATTGGAATCGAACAGGCCTTCGAGACCCCTTACGGAATCAAAAAAATCGTCTATGCCGACTGGACCGCCAGCGGTAGGCTCTATGCGCCTATAGAATCGCTGATTTCCCAGGAAATCGGCCCTTTTGTAGGCAATACACATACCGAAACGACGGTCACCGGAAACGCGATGACCCAGGCGTATCACCACGCGAAGGCCATTATCAAAAACCATGTGGGCGCGAGAAAAGAGGATGTACTGATCGCCTCGAATTCGGGTATGACCGGCGTGGTCAATAAATTCCAGCGCATCCTCGGACTGAAAGTCCATGAGCGGCATCGCAACCGCATCCAACTCCCGGAAGAGGAGCGGCCCGTGGTATTCGTGACCCACATGGAACATCATTCCAACCAGACGAGCTGGCTGGAAACTATCGTGGATCTCGAGGTCATCGCTCCCACCGAAGAGGGACTCGTAGATCTGGAGCACCTGGAGCTGCTTCTGTCCCGCTACCGGGCGCGGAAAACCAAAATCGCAGCGGTCACGTCCTGCTCAAACGTGACGGGCATTTTTACGCCCTACCACCAAATCGCAGAAATCATGCACCGCCACGAGGGGCTCTGCTTTGTGGATTTCGCCTGTTCCGCCCCGTACATCGACATCTGTATGCACCCCGCGCAGCCGGGGCAACACCTCGACGCCATCTATTTTTCCCCCCACAAGTTCCTGGGCGGCCCCGGGGCAGCAGGAATCCTGATTTTTGACCCCAATCTGTACAAAAATCAGGTGCCCGATAACCCGGGAGGAGGTACGGTGGACTGGACTAACCCCTGGGGCGGGCATAAATACATCGACGAAATCGAGACTCGCGAAGACGGAGGGACACCGGCCTTCCTGCAAACCATCAAAGTGGCGCTTGCCATACAGCTCAAAGAACAAATGGGCGTAAAAGCCATCCTCGACCGCGAACACGAAATGATGGAAAGGGTCTGGAAGCGTATCGAGGCTATCCCCAACCTCCATGTGCTGGCTCCGCAACATCGCGACAGACTGGGCATCGTCTCTTTCTATATTGACGGACTGCACTATAACCTGGGGGTGCGCCTGCTCAACGACCGCTACGGAATCCAGGTGCGCGGTGGCTGCTCTTGTGCGGGTACCTACGGGCACTACCTGCTGCACGTGTCGCAGGAGCACTCCGCCCGAATCACCAACCAGATCTCCAGAGGAGACCTCTCCGAAAAACCAGGCTGGATACGCCTCTCCATACACCCCATCTTGACGGACGTGGAAGTATCCACCATCCTGGATGCGATAGAGGAACTGGCCGCCCATTTCCAGGAATGGGGCAGGGCTTACCGCTACGATCCCAAAACGAACGAATACCATCACGAACAGAACTTCGGGGTCGAGCAGGCCCTGATCGAAAACTGGTTTGGCAAAAACCTCGGTTGAGTTATGGCCCGAATCTATTTTGACCATGCAGCGACGACGCCGCCCGACCCGGCAGTCGTCGAGATAATGCTCCAGGCACTTCGCGAACTGTCCGGTAACCCATCCTCCATTCACGAGGAAGGCCGCAGGGCGCGGGCGGCAGTCGAACAGGCCCGCAAACAAATCGCACACGCATTAAATGCTTCTATCGGCGAAATTTTCTTCACCTCAGGGGGCACAGAAGCCAATAACATGGCGCTAAAGCGCTCTGCACTCGACCTGGGGGTGCGGCGTTTTGTGAGCGCCCGCACCGAACACCATTGTGTGCTGCATTCTTTATCGGCCATGGAACGCGACCTGGGAACTGAGACGGTTTTTGTCCGGCAGCATCCCGACGGGCATATAGACCTGAATCATCTGGAGGAAATTCTGCAAGAGGGGCCGTCCACCCTCGTATCCATAATGCATGCCAACAACGAAATCGGCACCTTGTCGGATTTGGCATCCATATCGGCGCTGTGCAGGAAGTACGGGGCCCTGTTCCATACCGATACCGTGCAAACCATTGGTTATTATCCCCTGGATCTGTCGCTGCTGTCGGTAGATTTTCTATCCGGTTCGGCCCATAAGTTCCACGGACCCAAAGGAGTTGGTTTTTTGTATATCAACCAGGCCAACCACCTGCGGCCTTTTATTGACGGGGGGTCTCAGGAGCGCAATACGCGGGGAGGTACGGAGAACGTGCACAGCATCCTCGGCATGGCCAAAGCACTGGGGCTGGCTCTTTCAGAGCGGGACCGGCGCGAAGAACAAATCCGGGCCGTCCGGGACGCGCTGGCTTTTCGTCTGCAGGCTGCTTTCCCGGAGGTGGTGTTCAACGGAGACCCTTTTGGAAAGGGGCACTACAAAATCCTGAGCGCAGCGTTTCCTCCGTCGGCAAAAGCCGACCTGCTGCTTTTGAACCTGGACATCGCGGGGGTAGCCGTGTCGGGGGGCAGCGCCTGCAGCTCGGGTGCAGATGCAGGATCACACGTGCTGGACGCACTGGCCAAAGACTCGCCGCGCAAGACTTTGCGCTTTTCTTTTTCGCACCACAATACCCTTGGCGAAGTGGACGATTTGATGGGAAAGCTCATTGAAATCCTGCGATGAGCGCCTAGGACAGCCTGGCCTCCCGATCCAGCAGGAAACCGTACTCGAGGGCGATTTCCCGGTAGCGTTCAAACCTGCCGGTAGCTCCGCTGTGGCCTGTGTCCATATTCGTGTAGAGGTATAGCGGGTTGGAGTCGGTTTTTAGTTCGCGAAGTTTCGCCACCCATTTTGCGGGTTCCCAGTATTGGACCTGGGAATCGTGTAGCCCGGTGGTGACCAGCATCGCGGGATAATCCTGCCGGGCCACGTTGTCGTAGGGAGAATACGAGAGCATATACTCGTAGAAGGACTTGTCTTTGGGGTTGCCCCACTCATCGAACTCGAAGGTGGTGAGCGGTATAGATTCGTCCAACATAGTGGTGGTCACATCCACGAAGGGGACCGCCGCTACAATCCCGTTCCATAGGTCGGGGCGGAGGTTGACTACTGCTCCCATGAGCAGTCCGCCGGCACTTCCTCCCATGCCATATAAGTGGCCGGGCGAAGTATATCCATGGGCAATCAAAAACTCGGCACAGTCTATGAAATCGTAGAAGGTATTCCTCTTTTTGAACAATTTCCCGCCTTCGTACCAGGCCCGCCCCAGCTCTTCCCCTCCCCGCACATGGGCTATGGCAAACGCAAAGCCGCGATCCAGCAAGCTGAGGCGCGAAATGCTGAAGTAGGGATCCATGCTAAGCCCATAAGAACCGTAGCCGTACAGCAACAAGGGGCGGGATCCGTCTTTGGCAAATCCTTTCCTATACACGATGGAAACGGGGACTTGTACCCCGTCCCGAGCCGGCACATAGATTCGTTCGGATTCATAGTGGCCCGGGTCAAAACCGCCCAGGACGGCTTCTTGTTTCAAAAGTCGCATCTCCCGGGTGCGCAGGGGGTAGTCGAAGGTAGAAACAGGCGTGGTGAGCGATTGGTAACTCAGGCGCAGCACGTCGGAGTCGAACGCAAGGTTGACAGAGGTACTCGCCAGATAGACTGCCTCCGGAAATGCGATGTAATGGGAGCTACCCCCCAGTTCGAGAACCTGCATTTGGGTAATCCCCCGCTGCCGTTCGCTCAGGACGAGAAAGTCCCGGAACTCTTCTACATCCTCCAGTAACACATCTTCCCGATGAGGGACTACTTCACGCCAGTTGCTTTTTTCTGTATGCCCCTCCGGCGTGACCATCAGTCGAAAATTCCGGGCGTCGAGGTTGGTCCGGATATAAAAACAGTCGTTGTGGTGGAAAATGTGATGCTCCAGGCCCCGCTCCCGGGGGTGAAAAATCCTAAATTCTCCGTCGGGCCGGTTGGCTTCCAAAATCCGGAACTCCTGGCAGATGGTTTGCGAGGAGAGGATGAGGAGGAATTTTCGGGATTTAGACAAATAGATGTGGGCGTCGAAGGTCTCATCCGACTCGTGGAACACGGTGCTGTCCTCTTCGGCGGGGGTGCCCAGCACATGGCGCATGATTTTGTAACCACGCAGGGTTTGGGGGTCTTTGGCTGTATAAAACACGTGGCGTCCGTCCTGCGCCCAGACGGCAAGCCCAGTGGTTTCCGGCAGGCTGTCTTCGAGGAACTGCCCGGTAGCCAGATCTAGGAACCGCAGGGTATATACCCGGCGCCCCAGGGTGTCCTCCCCAAAGGCCAGGATGCTGTTGTCAGGGCTGATGCTGCGTTCCCCTACCTGGTAGTAGGCTTTGCCTTCGGCGAGTTCGTTGACATTCAAGAGCACTTCTTCGGGGGCGTCCGGGGCGTCTTTTTTTCGAAGATAGACAGGGTATTCCAATCCCGCTTCATAGCGGCTGAAGTACAGATACCCCCTTTCCAGGTACGGCACAGACTGGTCGTTTTGAGGAATTCGGGATACGATTTCCTCAAAGAGCGTCTCTTGCAGCCTGGCAGTATGCGCCATTTCTGCCTGTAGATACGCGTTCTCTGCCTGTAGGTATGCGAGTACTTCCGGGTTTTCCCGTTGATTCAGCCAGTAGTATGGGTCGATGCGCGTATGGCCATGCTCGACCAGAACGGCAGGTTCTTGTCGGACTTTGGGGGGTATTGGCTGCATAAGGGGGCTTTCGCTTACTTCAGGTTTTTTACGGTTTCTGCAATTCGCTGAATGGCTGTACGCAACTCCTCTTCGGAGGCGGCGTACGAAATACGGATGCACTGTTCTGCTCCAAAAGCAGTACCGGAGACAAGCGCCACGTGGGCCTTGTTGATGATATATTCGCTGAAATCGTCCGCGTTGCGAATCGTCACGTGCCCGTCCGACGTTCCAAAGAAATTGCTGATGTCGGGGAAGCTGTAGAAGGCCCCTTGTGGCAGGTTTACCTTGAAGCCGGGGATTTGCCCTAACAGCTCCGCGACCATGTTGCGGCGCTGCAAGAAGGCCTCTTTCATATGGTGGGTGGGGGCGAGGTCTGACAGCAAGGCGTGTACAGCAGCTTTTTGTCCGAAAGAATTGGCCCCGGAGGTGTATTGGCCCTGTATTTTGGTACACGCATTTGCCAGCCATTCCGGTGCGCCGATGTAGCCGAGGCGCCAGCCGGTCATTGCAAAGCCTTTGGAAAAGCCATTGACGGTGACGGTGCGGTCGGCTACCTCTTCGAAGGTGCCGATGCTGGCGTGTTGCCCGGTGAAATTGATGTATTCGTAGATTTCATCGGAAATGACCGTCACGTGGGGGTGTGCCGACAGCATCTGCGCGATGGCAGCGAGCTCGGTATGGGTATAGACGGAGCCAGTCGGGTTGCAGGGCGAAGAAAACAGGAGTGCTTTGGTGCGCGGGGTAATGGCCTGCTCGATTTGTTCGGCGCTGGACTTGTAATCCTGTTCGATAGAAGAGTACACGATGACCGGATGCCCGCCGGTCACTTTTACCATATCCACATAGCTTACCCAGTAAGGGGCCAGGATGACTACTTCGTCGCCCTCGTCCAGCAGAGAGTAAAAGATGTTGGCCAGGGACTGCTTGGCCCCATTGGAGACGACAATCTGGTTGGGCTTGAACGTCAGGTTATTGTCGCGCTTGAACTTCGTGCAAATCGCTTCCCTCAGTTCGGGGATGCCCTGTACGGGCGTGTATTTAGTAAACCCCTCGTCCAAGGCTTTTTTGGCTTCGTTCTTGATGTGGTCGGGGGTATCGAAATCCGGCTCACCGATACTGAGGTTGATCACTTCGTGGCCTTGCGCCTTGAGTTCGCGCGCGAGGGCAGCCATGCGGAGTGTCTCGGATTCCGCCATCCGCAGGACCCGCTGCGAGAGCGGGGGAAAGTTGTCAAGATAACCCATAAAATGTTGCTTTATTCTCAGAAGTTCCGCAAAGTTAGTTTTGTTGGGTTCTAAAATAAGCTTTTTTTCGCTTTTTATACGGTATCTAAAAGGTCGAAAAGAAAATGCTGCTTTTTTGCCCCTCGCTGACCTCGCGCAACCAGTCTATTGATTAACTTCGCCCTGTTATATGGCATAGGCTTGTGTAAAGAACGCGGCACACAATCCCTCACTCCCAAGATACGACTGTATGGACCACAAACTGGAACTCCTCCTCCAAAAGAAAAGCGAAGCCCTGCAAGGCGGTGGGGCGAAGCGGATAGAAAACCAACACCAAAAGGGCAAACTCACGGCGCGCGAGCGCATCCACTTTTTGCTCGATCCTCACTCCTTCGAAGAAATCGGTATGTTGGTCAGCCACCGTTGTGCGGATTTTGGCATGGCCGAACAGCAGTTCCCCGGAGACGGAGTCGTGACGGGGTATGGCACGATCGCCGGCCGTCTGGTATATGTGTTCGCACAGGACTTTACCGTGTTCGGGGGGTCATTGTCGGAGACCCACGCAGAAAAAATCTGCAAAATCATGGATTTAGCCATGAAAAACGGGGCTCCCGTAATCGGACTGAACGACTCCGGTGGGGCGCGCATACAGGAAGGGGTCAATTCCCTGGGTGGCTATGCCGATATTTTCTACCGAAACGTGATGGCCTCGGGGGTAGTACCCCAAATTTCCGCCATCATGGGGCCGTGCGCGGGGGGAGCTGTATATTCACCAGCTATCACCGACGTCGTCGTCATGGTCGAAGAGAGCTCTTACATGTTCGTCACGGGGCCTAACGTGGTAAAAACGGTCACGAACGAGACGGTGAGCTCAGAAGAACTCGGAGGTGCACAGGCCCATGCTTCTAAATCCGGCGTGACCCACCTGACCGCCGCGAACGACCTGGATTGCCTGGAAAAAGTGCGTACCTTACTGGGGTATCTACCTCAAAATTGCGAAGAAAAACCCGCCGGGCTGCCCTACGAACTCGGGGATGAACACCGTCCTGCCCTGCGTGGTATCATCCCGGATAATCCCAACCACCCCTATGATATGCGCGAGGTGGTACACGGTATCGTGGACGAGGGCTCTTTTTTTGAAATTCAGGAATCGTATGCCGACAATATCGTAGTGGGCTTTGCCCGTATCGCCGGTCGGAGCATCGGGATAGTGGGCAACCAGCCGATGTGCCTGGCCGGCGTCCTGGACGTGAACAGCTCGCGAAAAGGGGCCAGGTTTGTTCGCTTCTGCGATAGTTTCAATATCCCGCTGCTCGTACTGGTGGATGTGCCCGGTTTCCTGCCCGGTACCGATCAGGAATGGAATGGCATCATCTCCAGCGGTGCGAAATTGTTGTATGCGTTCAGCGAGGCAACGGTGCCCCGCCTGACGGTAATCACGCGGAAAGCGTATGGCGGGGCTTACGATGTCATGAACTCCAAACACATCGGTGCAGACCTCAACCTGGCCTGGCCCAGCGCCGAAATTGCAGTGATGGGCGCCAAGGGGGCCTCCGAAATCATTTTCCGGAAAGAAATCGCCGAGGCTGCCTCTCCCGCCGATATGCTGGTTCAGAAAGAAAGGGAGTATCAGGAAGCGTTCGCGCATCCCTACCGCGCTGCACAACGGGGATTTATTGACGAAGTGATAGACCCTGCCGAAACGCGTCGCAAACTGATTCGGGCCTTTGCCATGACGGACAACAAAGTTGCCCATCTGCCCAGGAAAAAACACGGTAATATTCCGCTTTGACCCCTCGCAATACGTATCTTATCATCCACCCCTTATGCGCCGCATCGGTTTGCTTTCGGACACCCACGGGTATTTAGACGAAGATATCCTGCACTTCCTCAGGTCTTGCGATGAGATTTGGCATGCCGGTGATTTCGGCCCCGATGATGTTGCAGACGAACTGCGTCGCCTCAAGCTGTTGCGCGGCGTATATGGCAACATTGACGATCTTTCCGTGCGGGCGCAGTTTCCCGAAAACCTGGTTTTCGAAGTAGAAGGCCTGAAGGTCGCGATGACCCATATCGGAGGCTATCCGGGCAAATACCCGGCCCGCATCAAAAAATGGCTGCTCGCCGAAAAGCCCGGACTGTTCATTTGTGGGCACTCCCACATCCTGAAAATTATGCCGGACCGCGAGTTGGGGCTCCT